>DGYFI06203__coassemble_1662_pt1 | contig 14347 bp, 12 predicted proteins | sample DGYFI06203__metabat2_high_PE_041 | metagenome-assembled genome bin DGYFI06203 | reverse complement strand
AGGAGTTGTTGTAGGCGCGACCCAGGCGGGTGATGGAGTCGAGCAGGACGACGACGTCCTTGCCCTGCTCCACCAGGCGCTTCGCACGCTCGATGGCCAGCTCCGCGACGGCGGTGTGCTCTGACGGCGGACGGTCGAAGGTGGAGGCGATGACCTCACCGTTGACCGACCGCTGCATGTCGGTGACCTCCTCCGGGCGCTCGTCCACGAGGACGACCATGAGGTGGCACTCCGGGTTGTTGGTGGAGATCGCGTTGGCGATGTTCTGCAGGATCGTCGTCTTACCGGCCTTCGGCGGGGACACGATGAGGGCACGCTGGCCCTTGCCGATCGGCATGATGAGGTCGATGACGCGGGTGGTCAGCACCTTCGCCTCGGTCTCCAGGCGCAGACGCTGGTTCGGGTACAGCGGGGTGAGCTTGGAGAACTCCGGACGGCTGCGGGCGTCCTCGACGCTGAGTCCGTTGACCGTGTCGACGCTGACCAGCTGGTTCGCCTTCTGGCGGTTGCGGCCCTGGCCGTGGGTCTGGGCGTTGCCCATCTTCACCTTGCCGGTGACGGCGTCGCCGGCGCGCAGGCCGGAACGACGGATGAGCTGGTTCTGCACGAACACGTCCGCCGGGCCGGCGTGGTAGCCGGTGGTGCGGACGAACGCGACGTTGTTGTCGACGATGTCGAGAATGCCGGCCACATCCTGCAGGTCAGCGGAATCGTGCTGCTGCTCCTGCTGCTGACCGCCGTCGTGCTGGTCGCCCCCACGACCCCGACGGTTACGGCGGCTGCGACGACCACGACGGCCCTCACCGTCGTTGTTGTCCCGGTTGTCGCGGTTGTCACGGTTGTCACCGCGCTGGTTACGGTTGCCGCCGCGCTGGTTCTGATCCTGCTTCTGGTTCTGCTGGCCGCGCTGCTGATCCCGGTTGTCACCGGAATCCTGCTGCTCGGAGGACTGCTCCTGCTGGTCCTGCTTGTCCTGGCCGGAGTCCTGCTGGCCCTGCTCCTGCTCACGCTGGTTGTGGCGGGCGCGGTTACGGCGGGCACGGCGGGCGGCGGAGCGGGACTCGTAGCGCGGCTCCTCGGAGCCGTCCTGCTGGTCCGACTTGTCCTGCGGCTCCTTCTTATCGACGTTCGCTGCGGCCTCGGTGGCCTCGGTGGGCGCGGCGGGCTCGGCGGTCTCGGCGGCCTTGTCCGCCTGCTCGGGCTTGCCTTCCGGTGCCTCGTCGGTCGCCTGGGTGCGGCGGGTGGCGCGGCGTCGCTGCGGGCGCTCGTCCTGCTGCTCGTCCTTCTTCTCCTCGCGGGCGGGCTCGGCGGGAGCTTCCGCCTGCGCCGGCGCCTCGGCCACAACCTCAGCCGGAGCCTCGGCGCGGGCGCGGGCGGGCACGGTGCCGGTCTGGATGGCGGTGATCAGGTCGCCCTTGCGCAGGCCGGAGACCCCCTTGAGGCCCTTCTCCGCGGCGATCTTGCGCAGCTCGGTGAGCTTCAGCGACGCGAGGTCGGAAGATGCTGCGTGGGCGGTGTCCGTATCGGTCACGGATGTCCTTTCGTTGCTTCACCAGTCTCGTATGCGTCTTGAGTGGATGCGTCTGGCATCGGACTGGAAGCCTTCTGTGGAGTTGAGCGACTCGACATCCCCCGCACCGGGCCGTGGGAGACCGGGTGGATACGTCAGGAATGGAGCCGTACTACATGGTTGATCAGACCGTGGCCGGACCGTGTTGACCGCATTCCCCCGGGCGACAGCGCGGGGCGCCAGCCGGCAGTGGGGAAGGGTGGACGCGTGGTCCGGACGAACCAGGGCCTGCGTGAGCATTATCAGACCCCCGTCGATCTCCGGACAGTGTAGCGCATGCCGGTCCCACAGTCCTAGTGACCCGCCGGGCTAGAGTGAGTGCATGCTCTCCACCATGCAGAATGTGCCGCTGTCGATTTCGCGGATCCTGGAGTACGGCGCGACGGCCCACGCGTCGACGAAGGTGACCACGTGGCGCACCGATCATGCCGAGGAGACGACGTTCGAGGAGGTCCGCGCCCGGGCGGCGGCCTTCGCCAACGCGCTGCGCGACGACCTGGGAATCACCGGTGACCAGCGGGTGGGCTCGTTCATGCACAACTGCGCGGAGCATCTCGAGGTGCAGTTCGGTGTGTCGAGCATGGGGGCGGTGTTCGCGCCGCTCAACAAGCAGCTGATGACGGATCAGGTGCGGCACATCATCAACCACGCGCAGATCGAGATCATCGTGTGTGATCCGCGTCTCGCCGCCGCGCTGGGCAAGGCCCTCGACGGCTGCCGCACGGTCCGCGCCATCGTCTTCACGGGTCTGCAGCCGGTGGAGCCGCTGGCGGAGCACATCCCGGACCATCTCGCCGTCCACTCCTACGAGGCACTGCTCGACGGCCGGTCCACGGTCTTCGACTGGCCGGTCCTCGACGAGGACACCACCGCCGCGATCTGCTACTCGACGGGCACCTCGGGCGCCCCGAAGGGCGTGGCCTACTCGCACCGTTCCGTCTACCTGCAGGCGATGTCGCTGCGGGCCACGGACTCCCTGTCGGTCTCCCACGGCGAGTCCTTCCTGTGCTGTGTGCCGATCTACCACGTCCTGTCGTGGGGCGTGCCCTACGCGGCGTTCATGTCGGGCACCCCCCTGGTGTTCCCGGACTCGGACGTCTCCGCCCCGACGCTGGCCCGCCTCATCGCCGCGGTGCACCCGCGCGTGGCGCACGGCGTGCCGACGGTGTGGATCCAGCTCATGGTCCACTACCTGCACAATCCCCCGGAGCGTATGTCGCTCACCGAGCTCTACGTCGGCGGTTCCCCGGCCCCGCCGATCCTCATCCAGCTGTGGGAGGAACGCTACGGCGTCGACGTCGTCCACGTGTGGGGCATGACGGAGACGTCCTCGGTGGGCACGGTCGCGCGGCCGCCGTCGGGTTCCTCCGGCGAGGCCCGCTGGGCGTACCGCGTCAGTCAGGGTCGTTTCTCCAACCTGCTGGAGTACCGGGTGGTCAACGACGGCCAGGTCGTCTCCTCCACCGACCGCAACCAGGGTGAGATCCAGGTGCGCGGCAACATCGTCACCGGCGAGTACTACCACTCGCCCACCGAGGACGGCGACGGCTCCGCCAGCCAGTTCCGCGGCCGCGAGGTCGACGACGCGGAGGAGCTGTTCACCGCGGACGGCTGGCTGCGCACCGGCGACGTCGGCTCCGTCACCGCCGACGGCTTCCTCACCGTCTCCGACCGCGCGCGCGACGTCATCCGTTCGGGCGGCGAGTGGATCTACTCCGCCATGCTGGAGAACCTCATCATGAACGCCCCCGAGGTCGTCGAGTGTGCCGTCATCGGCTACCCGGACGAGAAGTGGGGCGAGCGTCCGCTGGCGGTCACCGTCCTCCACGAGGACATCGCCCAGACGAAGCAGACCGCCGAGGAGCTGCGCGACCAGCTGCGCTCCTCGCTGCCGGGCTGGATGCTGCCGGAGTACTGGACCTTCGTGCGCGACATCGACAAGACCTCCGTCGGCAAGTTCGACAAGAAGGACCTGCGCAAGCACCTCGCGGACGGGGACTTCGAGATCGTCAAGCTCAAGGGTCCGGGCGAGAAGGACGTGCCCACCGCGGACGAACGGTAGATTTTCCACGGCCTTTCCGTTGCTAATACGGGTGGCCGATCACTACCATGGACACGTAATGGCCGAGAGACTGATTCTGCAGACCCCGCCGCGGCACGACACCCCCGCGGGGCGGCCACTCACGCTCACCGACCGCCACGGTCGCACGGCCCGCGATCTGCGCGTCAGCCTCACCGACCGCTGCAACCTGCGCTGCACCTACTGCATGCCCGCCGAGGGCCTCGACTGGATGCCCACGCAGGACACGCTCAGCGACGCCGAGGTCATCCGCCTCATCACCATCGCCGTCCGCGACCTGGGCATCCGCCAGGTCCGCTTCACCGGCGGCGAACCACTGCTGCGCCGCTCCCTGGCCGACATCATCGCCGCCACCACGCAGCTGCGTACCGACGAGGGCCGCGTCCCGGCCACCGCCTTGACCACCAACGGGCTGGGCCTGGACAAGCGTCTCCCGGAGCTGGTCGACGCCGGCCTCGCCCGCGTCAACATCTCCCTCGACTCCCTCGACCGGGAGCGCTACGCCCGCCTCACCCGCCGTGACCGGCTGCCGGATGTCCTGCGCGCCATCGACGCGGTGCTCGCCGCCGGGCTGCATCCCCTCAAGCTCAACACCGTCGTCATGCCGGGGGTCAACGAGGACGACATCCTCCCCCTGGCTCACTTCGCGCTGGACTCCGGAGCCCAGCTGCGCTTCATCGAGCAGATGCCGCTCGGCCCCCGTGAGGAGTGGAAGCGCGGCGACATGGTCACCGCCGACGACATCCTCGCCCGGCTGCGCACCGACTTCGAGCTCACCCCGGTTGAGGAACCGCGCGGCGCGGCACCGGCCGCACTGTGGACGGCACGGGGCGTCGACAAGCAGGGCACCATCGGCGTCATCGCCTCGGTGACCCGGCCCTTCTGCGGTGACTGCGACCGCACGCGCCTGACCACCGACGGCGCAATGCGCACGTGCCTGTTCTCGCGGACCGAGACCTCGCTGCGCGACCTCATGCGCGCCGGCGCCGACGACGCCGCCCTCGCCGCCGCCTGGGCCGGGGCCATGCGGGAGAAGAAGCCCGGCCACGGCATCGACGACCCGGGGTTCCTCCAGCCCGACCGCACCATGTCGGCCATCGGCGGCTGACGTGCGCACCATCCCCGAGCATCTCGCCGCGGTCCTCGCGACGGCCACTCCCCTGCCCCCGGTGCGTGTCGACGTCCGCGCCGCCCACGGCCTCACCCTCGCCGCGGACAGCCCGGCGCGCCTGCCGGTGCCGCCGTTCACCAACTCCGCGATGGACGGTTTCCTCGTGCACTCCGCCGACCTGGAGGGTGGTGCGCCGTGGACGCTGCCGGTCGTCGCCGACGTCCGCGCCGGGGCCGCCCCCGTCCCTCTCGAGCGCGGGTCAGCGCTGCGGGTCATGACAGGCGCGCCTGTCGCAGGCGACCCGGAGCTGCTGCGAGTCATCCCCGTGGAGGACACCGACATCGCACCGGGCCCGGGCGCGCTGCCGGCGGAGGTGACCATCCGCGATCTCCGCCCCGCGCGGACCCACATCCGCCGGGCCGGGGAGAACATCGCCGTCGGCGAGCCCGCACTGGCGGCCGGGACGGTGCTCGACGCCGGGGGCGTCGCGGCGGCCGTCTCGTGCGGGATCACGGAGGTGGAGGCCCATCCGCGGCCCCGGGTGGCGGTGATCTCCTCCGGCGACGAGCTGCTCGAGCCCGGTGTCACGCCCGGCCCGGGGCAGCTGCCGGACTCCAACCGGGTGATGCTCGCCGCGCTCCTCGCTGAGCACGGCATCACACAGGTCACCGACGTCCACTGCGGCGACGGCCCGGGCGGGTTCCGGGAGCTTATCGACGCCCTGTCCGCGGACCACGACCTCGTGCTCACCACCGGCGGGGTCTCCGTCGGCGCCTTCGACGTCGTCCGCGAGGTGACCGAGCCCGCCGGCGTGTGGTTCGGCACCGTCGCCCAGCGCCCCGGCCAGCACCAGGGCGCGGGCACGTGGAACGGGGTGCCGCTCGTGTGTCTGCCGGGTAACCCCGTCGCCGCGTTCGTCTCCTTCCTCCTCTATGTCCCGCCGCTGCTGCAGACGCTGGCCGGGCGTACCCCGCAGCGCCCGCAGGTCACCGCGCTGCTCACCGGCGACGGCCTGCCCGCGCGTCCCGACCGGACCGTGCTCGCCCCGGTGCGCGTGACATACACCGAGGTCGGGGTCATGGCCACCCCCTTCGACCGACGTGTGGGGTCGCATCTGGTGGCCTCCCTCGCCGACACCCACGGCCTGGCCGTCGTCCCGCCGGGCGGCGAGCGGCTGGTGGCCGGCGACCCCGTCCGCGTCCTGCTCCGGCTAGGTTAGGAAGACATGAAGTTCACCCATCTCGACGACGCCGGTGCGGCGTACATGGTCGATGTCACCGAGAAGAACCCCACCGTGCGCACGGCCACCGCGCAGGGTGAGGTCGCCTGCTCCCCCGAGGTGCTCGCCGCCCTGCGCGACGGAACCGTGCCGAAGGGGGATGTGCTGGCGGTCGCCCGCATCGCCGGCATCTCCGCGGCGAAGAAGGTCCCGGACCTGCTGCCGCTCGCCCACACCATCGGCGTCCACGGCTGCGCGGTGGAGCTGGACATCCGCGAGGACCACGTCTTCATCGAGGCCACCGTGCGCACCGCCGACCGCACCGGCGTGGAGATGGAGGCCCTCACCGCCGTCACCGTCGCCGCGCTGTCGGTCGTCGACATGGTCAAGGGCGTGGACCGCTCCGCCGTCATCCGCTCGTGCATGATCACCGCCAAGTCGGGGGGTCGCTCCGGGGACTGGTCGCGCTGATCGAGACGATCCTCCTCGCCGGGGGCCGCGGGGAGCGCATGGGCGGGGTGGACAAGGCGAGCGTGCGGCTGAACGGTCGCCGCCTCATCGACCACCTTCTCCCCGCCCTGCCCGGGCCGGTCATCGTGGTCAGCCCCCATGACCTGTCGCTTCCCGACGCCGCGCGCCGCGTCAGCGAGGACCCGCCCTACGGCGGTCCCGTCGCCGGCATCGCCGCCGCCGCCCCGCTCATCCGCTCGGACCTGGTGGCGGTCCTCTCGGTCGACGCGCCCGACTCCCCCGCCCTCCTGCCCGCACTTGTCGACGCCCTCACCGCCGCCCCCGACGCCGGGGTCGCCGTCACCCGCGCCGCCGACGGCTGGGTGCAGCCGTTGTGCGCGGTGTGGCGTCGGGACGCTCTCCTCGCGGCGTTGGCCACGCTGGAGTCGACCCGCGACATCGCCGCGAAACGGCTCCTGGCCGCCGCGACGGTCGTGGAGGTGCCCGGCGCGGGCCTGGACACCGACTACGACACCCTCGCCGAGCTCGCTCAGCGCGGCGAGGTCGGCTGACTCAGCCGACGACGATCTGCCCGCGCTGCCCCTTCTCGGCGTCGGTCATGACGTGGTTGACGAAGGTGTAGGTGCCCGGTTCGTCGAAGGTGACCTCGACGAACCCGCCCTGGGCCGGGAGCAGCGGCAGCACCTGGGCCCCGGTGTCGGTGGCGTCGCGGATGAGGTGGCGTCCCTCGCTGAAGACGGCGTCGAAGATCTCCCCGACGAGGTGGAAGCTCACCGGGTTGTCGGGGCCGACGTCGAGGACCCAGAAGCGGACGGTGTCGCCGACCGCGGCCCGCAGCGGTGCGTCGACGTACTGGTGCGGGTAGCCGTTGAAGGCGGTGTGGTCGTAGGACCCGTCGCTGACGCGCGCTGCGTCCGCCCCGGTGTCCCGCTCCCCCAGCCACACCGCGGAGGCGACGAGCGAGTACTCGGCGTCGACGGGCGGCAGGTCCGGTGGGTCGATGATGACGGCCCCGAACATGCCGTTCGCGATGTGCAGGCTCATCGGCGCCGTGGCGCAGTGGTACATCCAGATTCCCGAGCGTCGGGCGACGAACTCGTAGACGAGGGACTCCCCCGGGTTGATGGTCCGCATCGGGGCGTCGGGACTGACCTCCCCGGCGTGGAAGTCGACGGAGTGCCCCATGGTGCCGTCGTTGTGCAGGGTGAGGCGGAAGGTGTCCCCGACCTTCCCCCGCAGGGTGGGTCCGGGGAGCTGCCCGTCGAAGAGCCACACCACCTGCTCGTGGCCGGGTGCGACCTCGCGGATCTCCTCGGTGACGCTCCACTCCAGCTCGTGGACGGTGCCCTCCGGGGCCGGGGGCAGCGCGGCGTCGTGGACCTCGGCGGTCCCCGAGGCCGCCGTGTCAGCCGTGTCAGCCGTGTCAGCCGTGTCAGCCGCGCCGTGCTGGTGGGCGTCGACCACGACGACGGTGAGGATCATGCCCATCGCCTTGTGCCCGGCCACGGTGCACCACCCCTCGGTGTCGGTGCTGACCACCCCGGCGTCGAAGGTGAGGGAGTCGCCGGGGTCGACGAGCTCGGCCCGGCGGTCGTTGATCTGCAGGTCGTGACGCATGTCGTCGTCGTTGTGCAGCTCGATGATGAGGTGGGTGCCGGCGGGGACCTCGATGACGTCCGGGTGGTAGGCCATGTCCCGCATGCTCACCTCGACGGTGCGGGTGTCCCCGCCCGCCGCGACGGGGGTCTCCTCCGGGGCGGTCGTACCCAGGGTGAGGCCGAGGACGACGGCCGCGGCCAGGGCCAGGCCGACGAGGATCCACGAGGCCCAGCCGGCCGACGGCTGGGAGGGGGCCGACGCAGCCGGGGTGGAGGGGCCGAGGGGCAGGGTCATGAGGGGTCCTTCCGGTACTGGAGGGTGACGGCGAGCGCCAGCGCGAGGACGTGGCCGAGCAGGCCGAGCGCCAGCAGGATGATCCCGGCAGGCCCGGGGGCCACGAGGGTGAGCGCACCACCGAGGTTGATGAGGGCCCACCGGGCCGGCCCGCCGCGGTCGGCCCGCTCCCGGGCGGCGGTGACCTTCCCCGGTCCGCCGCCGACGAGGATGGGCAGCAGGTGCAGGAGCACGGAGGTGACCAGTTGCAGCAGGCCCGCGCCGAGGAGGGCCGGAACGAGCAGGCGGATGCCCTCCCGCGGGTCGACCCCACGGGCCAGCAGGACGGCGTCGGTGGTCGCCAGCGCCACCATCCACACCGTGCCCGCGGCGACGCCGAGCCCGGCGGTGCGCCAGCGGGTGCCGGGCAGGACCCCGGCGAGGACCGGCTGCACGAGCATGACAGCGGCGGCGACGGTGACCAGGAGGGGGAGGGCGGCGGACGGGGCGTCGATAAGCAGGGCGCCCACGGCCAGGACGAGGCCCGCGGCGTGGACCACCAGGGCGCGGGTGCAGCGGGCCCGCGCGGTGGCGGAGATGCGCGCGCCGGTGAGGGTGGGCAGCAGGCTGATGATGGTGCCGAGCACCGTCAGCCACGTGAAGCCCCACACCGTGGCGCGGGAGTGGGCGGCGATGAGGTCGTCGTAGGAGCCGAGGCCGCGGCCCGCCGCCCAGGCGAGCCCGACAGCCAGGACGAGGAAGGCGGCGGCCACCAGGTAGAACGGCACGGTCACCACGACGGAGCCGGCCAGGGACCGGCGCAGCCGCGACCACAGGGCCACCCCGTGCCACCCGAGTACGACCAGCACGAGGGCGGCGCCGAGATCGGCGGGCGCGGACCAGCCCGGTCCGGCGTCCCCGACGAGCAGCAGGAGGACGGCCCCCTGGAGGAGCGCCACGCGCCCGGCCACGGGGAGGTGGGAGGCGGCCGGGGTGCGGGTGAGGGCCTCGGTGAAGTGGGTGGAGTAGACGAGGACGGCGGTGGTCAGCGCGCCGAGGGTGAAGGGGTGGACGACGGCCCACCACGACGCCCCGGCGAGGAAGAACCCGAGGCCGGCGAGCATCCACGCGCCGATGACCACCGCGGCCGTGGTGTGCCAGCGGGCGCGGGAGCGTAGGGAGACGTCCGACAGTGCGAGGGTGCTCATCGGCGGGCCCTCCTCCGGGAGGCGCGCACGCTGAGGGTGACGCCGGTGAGGAGAAACGTCAGCACGGCGAGGACGTTGATGACGCCGCCGGCCTGCCACAGGGGGACGGCCTCCCGGGCGTCGCCGAGCAGGCGCAGCGCCAGCCCGCCGTGGAGGAGCGCCACGGGCACGTACATCACCGGGTGGTACGGCAGCGGGCGGCGGATGACGGCGGTGAGGATGATCGGGGCGTGCGCGAAGATCATGGAGATGACGAAACCGAGGAAGACGGCGTGGACGGCGGCGTCGTAGAGGAATCCGGTGGTGGTCCGGGGGAACGCCACCCACAGCAGGCCCGCCAGCCCGAGCCACAGGTAGCCGGCCAGCATGCACACCGCGCTGAACCGGGGCAGGCCCTGCGCGCGGACGAGGCGGCGGGCCACGTCGACGCGGGCGGTGACCACGGCGACGGCCACGAGCAGCAGGCCCATGAGGGGGTGGCCCACCTCGGGGGCCGCGACGAAGAGGATCCCGGCGGCCGCGAGCGCCAGCACGAGCCCGGTGATGAGCGGCTCGGGATTCCCGGCCGTCACGGGGATGCGGGCCAGCTCAAGTCGTTCGCCGATGATGGTGGCCACGACGAAGACGACGGCGGGCGGCATGGCGGCGGCGAACCCGCCGTCGCCGAAGCCCCACAGGAGGGTGGCGCTGACGGCGCCGATGACGCCGGCCGCCTGGGCGATGACCGCGGCGGTCGCCTGGCGCCGGTGGACGGTGGCGTACACGAGGCCGAGCAGCAGGAAGCTGCCGGTGAACAGCAGGGCGGGCACCGCCACGGGGAGTCCGGCGAGGAGGGTGACGACACCGAGGGCGCTGCACACCGGGCCCGCCCACGCCCACCGGGTGCGCACCGCGACGGTGCGTTCCAGGCCGATGGCCCCGCCGACGAAGCCGAAGATCATGAGCGGCCCGTGGTCGGCGGCCAGCGTCGCCGCGCGGGTGCCGCCGAGGTATCCGAGCAGGGCGAGCGCGGCGGTCAGGCCGGTGAGGACCGAGACTCCGGCGAAGGCCAGGAACACGAATCGGTGCCACACCACCGGCTGATCTTTTTTCACGGACTTAATCGTACTAAATTGGGGAGGCAGACAGAACACCACCGAAAGGACCCGCCATGGAGATCAACCTCCCCCTCACCCCCGACGACTCCACCCCGGAACCCACCCTCATCGCCGCGGCCATCCCGCACGCCATCCGCCACGGCGCCATCCACGGCGCCCTGGGTACCCGCGCCGTCGGCGAATCCATGGTGCTCGTCGCCCCGCACAACCCGACCCCGCTGCTCAAGGAGATCGAGCGCCGGGAGGAGGATTTCGACATCGAGTACCTCACCGAGGGCCCCGACACCTGGCGCCTCCGCTTCACCCGCACCGCCTGACCCTAGGATGGGCAGGTATGGGCCATGAACCGCGCAACCTGCTCATCCAGGGCGAGAACCTCGAGGTCCTGCGCAGCCTGACCGCCACCCATGCCGGGCAGGTACGCCTCATCTACATCGACCCGCCGTACAACACCGGCAGCGGCGACTACCTCTACGCCGACGCCATGCCCCGCGAGCAGTGGCTCCGGTTCATGGTCGAGCGGCTGGAGGCCGCGCGTCCCCTGCTTATCGACGACGCCGTCATCGCCATCCAGTGCTCCTTCCACCAGTCCGCCCACCTCGAGGTCACCCTCGACGGGCTCGACTGGCTGCACAAGGTCATGGTCTTCCACGTGCTCGTCCGCCACCCGGGCCGGGCCCTCACCGCCGACAAGCAGTTCAACGACGTCATGGAGCAGATCCTCATCTACTCCCCCGACCCGCACTTCCGCATGCCCCGCCGCGAGCGCGAGCGCGACCTGAGCGACTACCGCTGGGAGGTCGAGATCCACGGGCCCGGCACCCCGCGCCTGCTCGGCGACCGCCGGTGCCACGTGTACGCGCCGGAGGAGTGGCGAAAGGTGGAGGTCGCCCCCGGGGAGGGCACCTTCCGCACCCACTCCGTCCGGGGCAGCCTGCGCGAGAAGAACTCCTCCGGACGTTTCTGGGTGGCCCACCTCGAGCCCCTCGACCTCCCGCCGCTGTCCCTCATCCGGGTGCCCGACATCGGCGACGACGGCCTCGGCCACCGCTTCTTCCACTCCCCCAGGGCGGGCAACCGCAACGGCTCCTACTTCCAGGGCGTGCCGCAGTCCTCGACCGTCACCCGCCTGCCGTACCCGAACTTCCTCGACTACCACGCCGAGTTCAACCGCGTCGCCGCCGAGGGCGGGGTGAGCTTCCGCAACGGCAAGAAGCCGGAGGCCCTGCTGCGCCAGCTCATCGAGATGTTCACCGCCCCGGGTGAGATGGTCCTCGACTACCACCTCGGTTCCGGCACGACCGCGGCCGTGGCCCTCAAGCTGGGCCGGGAGTTCATCGGCATCGAGCGGGAGGACTTCGCCGAGACCGTCGCCCTCACCCGCCTCGAGGCCGTGGTCGCCGGCGAGCAGTCGGGGATCTCCGCCGACGTCGGCTGGACCGGAGGCGGCTCGGTGGATTTCCGCAGATTCCCCGGATAGCTGCACCATCGGCCTGACTGAGGACACGTCACCGGCGCCCTTTCGCGGCTGACGGTGGGGGTATAAGTACTAGTCGCCGCGGTCGAGCCGCTCGAAGATGTTCGGCAGCAGCGGGCACACCACCCCGAGGGCGTCCCGCACCCCGCCGCGTGACGACGGCACGTTGACGATGAGCGCATCCTCCGGCCCCCGCCCCGTCAACCCGATGATCCCCCGGGACAGACCCGCCTGCTCCGTGTTGGCCAGGCCCGCCAGGAGCACCTGCGTCATGAGGCCGGTGAGCTCCACCGCGATGTGCGGAGCCGTCGCCTCCGGGGTGAGGTTGCGGGGGCCGAGGCCGGTGCCGCCGACGGTGACGATGACGCGGTGGCCGGCGGACCGGGCGTCGGCAAGCGCCTCGGAGACGGCCTGTCGACCCTCAGGGAGGACGCGGGGGTCGGCGACGTCCAGCCCGGCGTCGCGAAGCAGGGTGGCGGCGAGCTCCCCGGCGGAGTTGTCGCGCTCGCCGGAGACGACGCGGTCGCTGGCGACGATGACGGTTGCATTGATCACATTTTTCTCCCTGTTCAGACACCGGGCAGGCGACAGACCTGCAGGGTGTGGCGCACGACACATTTACGCAACACAAACGTTGCTTAATTATGTGCGGGATTTTCCGTACAAAGTATGGCACAGTCGAGTAAGTCAGGGTAAACCTGAAGATAATTAACAAACGGGCGGAATCATTCCGGCGAGCCTGACCGGGACCATTCGGCCCCTGTCAAGTGAGGTTTGCATGAGCTCAGCTCTCAACACCGACGGCCGGGTACTCCACGGGTGGGACCCGGAGAACGAGGAGACCTGGGACTCCGCCATCGCCTGGCGGACCCTGTGGATCACCACCATCACCCTCTTCATGGCCTTCTGTACGTGGTACCTGGTGGCCGCCATCGCCCCCGTCCTCAACCAGATCGGCTTCGATCTGTCCACCTCCCAGCTCTACTGGCTGACCTCCCTCCCCGGTCTCGCCGGCGGTCTGCTGCGACTGATCTTCATGTTCCTGCCCGCCATCATGGGCACCCGCAAGCTCGTCGCCATGTCCTCCCTGCTCTTCGTCATCCCGATGATGGGCTGGTTCTTCGCCGTCCAGAACACCGACACCCCCTTCTGGTGGCTGCTCGTCCTCGCCTTCCTCACCGGTATCGGCGGCGGCGTCTTCTCCGGCTTCATGCCCTCCACCGGCTTCTTCTTCCCCAAGCGCCTCTCCGGCACGGCCCTCGGCCTGCAGGCCGGCCTGGGCAACTTCGGCGTCTCCTTCATCCTGCTCGTCGCCCCGTGGCTCATGGGTATGACCCTGCTGGGCATCGGCTTCGTCGCCCCGCAGCGCAGCGAGGACACCGAACTGTTCGTCCACAACCCCGCCATCGTCCTCGTGCCCTGGGCGATCGTCATGGCCGTCGTCGCGTGGATCTTCCTCAAGGACGTGCCGGTCAAGGCGAACTTCCGCCAGCAGATCGACATCTTCGGCAACAAGAACACGTGGATCCTCACGATCGCCTACCTCATGACCTTCGGTGCCTTCTCCGGCTTCGCCGCCCAGCTGGCACTCATCATCAACAACGTCTACGGCGCCAACTCCGACTTCGCCGCCACCTACGCCGCCGAGGACCTGCCCAAGGGCGCCGCCTTCGCCTTCCTCGGCCCCTTCATCGGCTCCCTCGTCCGCGCCGCCTGGGGCCCGCTGTGCGACCGCTTCGGCGGCGCCATCTGGACCTTCGTCTCCGGTGTCGGCATGACGCTGTCCACCGTCGTGGCCGCGCTGTTCCTCACCCCGGACAACCCGGACCAGTTCTGGTGGTTCCTCGGCGCGATGCTGTTCCTGTTCTTCTTCTCCGGCATCGGCAACGCCAGCACCTTCAAGCAGATGCCCATGATCCTGCCCAAGCGCCAGGCCGGCGGCGTCATCGGCTGGACCGGTGCCATCGCCGCCTTCGGCCCCTTCATCGTCGGCGTCCTGCTGTCGATGATGGCCCCGCACGTCTTCTTCTGGGGCTGCGTCGTGTTCTTCGCCTTCGCCACCGCCCTCGTGTGGATCTACTACGCCCGCCCCAACGCCCCCTTCCCGGGCTGACCAAAGGACTTCCATGACCACCACAAGCTCAGCGAACCCCCTGTTCAAATTCGGCAGCTACCTGCGCAAGGGCCAGGTCACCGACTCCGGCCAGCAGCTCTTCCTCAAGGGCGGCCGCCAGGCCGACGT
>DGYFI06203__coassemble_1629_pt1 | contig 14837 bp, 14 predicted proteins | sample DGYFI06203__metabat2_high_PE_041 | metagenome-assembled genome bin DGYFI06203 | reverse complement strand
GTCGGAGACCGGGGAGAACTTGAGGACAAGTGCCGCCACGCACAGGGCGGCGGCGAGTCCGAGGTAGAGGGCGCGCATGGGGGTCATCCTATCGCCGGCCCAAGTTGAGTGCATGTCAACAACTTCGGTGGTAGAGTGAACTCATGTCCGTCACCGATGCCCCGCACTGCGCGGACGGCGCCCGCGTGGAGATCATCACCTCCCGCCCCGTCCCCCTCGGCCGCCCCCGCGCCATGACCGTCAACCGCACCCTGCCGCAGAAGCAGCGCAGCCTCATCGGCGCCTGGTGCTTCGTCGACCACTACGGCCCCGACGACGTCTCCGCTACCGGCGGCATGGACGTCGCCCCGCACCCCCACACCGGCCTGCAGACCGTGTCCTGGCTCTTCGAGGGCACGATCACCCACCACGACTCCGGCGACAACCACGCCGTCGTCCGCCCCGGCGAGGTCAACCTCATGACCGCCGGCGCCGGTATCTGCCACTCCGAGGTGACCACCCAGGCCACCACCACCCTCCACGGCGTCCAGCTGTGGACCGCGCTGCCCGACGCCGACCGCCACGGCCCCCGCCGCTTCGACCACTACGCCCCCGAACCCGTGCTTTTCGACGGCGGCAGCGCCCTCGTCTTCCTCGGCTCCCTCCTCGGCTCCACCTCGCCCGTCACCACGTTCTCGCCCCTCGTCGGGGCGGAGATCCGGCTGGACGCGGGGGCGTCGATAAGCATCGACGTCGACCCCGCCCACGAGCACGGCCTGCTCGTCGACGCCGGGGACGTCGACCTCGAGGGCGTCACCGTCGCCCCCACCGAACTCGCCTACACCGGCGTCGGCGAGAAGCGGCTGCGCATCCGCAACAACGGCTCCGACAAGGCCCGCCTGCTGCTCATCGGCGGCGAGCCCTTCGAGGAGGAGATCATCATGTGGTGGAACTTCATCGGCCGCACCTACGACGAGATCGAGACCTACCGCGCCGAATGGCAGGCCGAGGACGACCGCTTCGGCGTCACCGAGGGCTACATCAGCCACGACCCCGACGGCCTCCCCCGCCTGCCCGCCCCCGAGCTCCCCAACGCCCGGATCCGCCCCCGCGTCAACCCCGGGCCCATCGCCCGCCCCGAGGAGAGGATCTGATGATCACCCAGGAGACCAACCGCTTCGTCATCACCGACGACGGCCACCGCGCCGGCCACACCGACTACCGCGACCACAACGGCGAACGACTCTTCTTCCACACCGAGATCGGCCCCGAGTTCGGCGGCCGCGGCCTCGCCGGCCGGCTCGTCGTGGGGGCGCTCGAGCAGACCGACCTCCCCGTCGTCGCCATCTGCCCCTTCGTCCGCGGCTGGCTGGAGAAGAACGACCACACCCACACCTGGCGCACCCCCACCCCCGCCGACATCACCTGGCTGCAGAAGGAGCTCTCCCGATGACCCGCAAGGCCCCCTACCTCGACAAGTTCTACCCCGAGGTCTACAAGTCCCTCACCGAGGTGTCCAAGAAGCTCAACATCCTCTACCCGGACGTCGACCTGCCGAAATCCCTCATCGAGCTCGTCGCCGTCCGCGTCAGCCAGATCAACGGCTGCGGCACCTGCCTGTCCATCCACGTCCCCGCCGCCCGCAGGGCCGGCGTCCCCGACAACAAGCTCGACGCCCTCCCCGCCTGGCGCATGGTCGCCGAGTTCACCGAGCAGGAGAAGGCCGCCCTCGAGCTCGCCGAGACGCTGACCCTCCTGCCGAAGGATCAGGACAACTCCCGCGCCGCCCTGCCCGCCTGCGAGATCTTCGCCGAGGAGCAGGTCGCCGCGCTGGAATGGTCGATCATCATGATCAACGCCTTCAACCGCGTGTCCATCGCGTCGGGACACCCGCTGCTGTCGCGGTAGGCGGAACATCGTACTTCCAAGGCCACTCCGCCAGGGGGCCGAGGGACCTTCGCGGTACGACTTACCGCATTCCGACGGCACTCGGCTGCACCCAGGCCGCGTGCCACTCCCCCATCAGTTCCACCTCCCGCTCCTCCCCCTCGATCACCGCGACGATGATGTCCACGACCCGCGCCAGGTGCAGGTCAATGCAGATGTCCGAGAAACTCATGTGCCGGTACCCGCGGGCCACCGCGTCGTTGGCCTTCCAGTAGTCCTTGACCTGCACGTTGATGTGGTTGTGGTACTGGTGGCCGTGGATCTCCACCATCACCTTCTTCGGCTCATACACCCCGTCCCGGAAGTAGTTGCCGATCAGCTTGTTGCACTCGAAGGCGTATCCCCGTTTCCGCAGCGCACGAAAGAGGGTCCGTTCCGTCTCTGAGTCGGCGCCTATCGACGCCCCGTTGATCCGCCTCCGCAGTATCGCCGGCGTTCTTCCGAAAGCGGTGAGGTCCTTCTCCACCTGCGCCCGGGCGTGTCGGCCCGTGTAATGGCGGTCGAGCAGTGCGACTGCGGAACCGTCCTCCTCGGCGGGGATGTCGAGAGCCGCCCGCAGTGGGGTGGCGACCCGGAGGCCGTCGATAAGCGTGAAAGGCCGGTGCTGTGCCCTGATCACCGTGACCAGCGGGCCGGAGCGGAAGGTTTTGTCGCGCGCCACGAGCACCGTGACCGGTGTGGTGACCCGATGGCCGTTGTGCAGCTGCGCCGCGGTGCGGCCGGTGAACACGATGTCGGGGCGTTGATGCTGGAGCGCCTGCAGGAGAAACTTCCCGTAGGGGCGGGAGGTGGTGTAGAGCCCGGGTATGACGCGATGGAGTGCGCCGCGCCGAACGAGGGTTGAGATGTGGTGCCTGCCGATGCCGGCGTCGTAAAGCTCTTGAGTGGTGAAGATGCAACGGCCGAGAGGGAGAGTCATGCCCTCTTAGACTGCGCCGACGGCCGGAAGGTTCCCCCCGTCGGCGGAAAAGAACGCCGCGAGGCCCCTCCGGGGATGCTCACGGAAGGGCCTCGCGGTACGTCTTGCCGCGCCTACAGGTGCTGGGTGGTCAGCCAGCCGCGCTTCATGCGCTCGATGAGCGTGGAACGCAGGTGCAGCAGGTACCACCAGACGATGATGAAGATGATCGCCACCATCACCGCGGAGTAGTGCACGAAGAACCCGCCGATGAGCAGCACGGCCTGCAGCACCAGGTTGACCGGCAGCGCCCAGGAGAAGCGCTGCAGGAACGACATGAGGATGTGGGCGACGCCGACGGCGGTGATGAATCCCCAGTTGAAGGTCGTCCAGTAGACGCCGTCGTTGACCTTGAGGATCACGGTGAGGATGAGCAGGATCGTGATCGCCTCGAGGAAGAGCGTGCCGGCCATGACGCCGCGGATGCCCTTCATCGGGTCCTTTTCCGGGGCGTGGCCGGGGCCGAGGGGGCTGACCTCGGGCTGTTCTGCCTGGCTCATGCGGGGTCCTTTCCGAAGAGGGTACGGGCCTCGCCCGCGGTGACCACCGAACCGGTGACGACGACCCCGGCACCCGACTGGATGTCTGCGTCCTCGGCCAGTTCGACCGCCAGCTCGTAGGCACCGGCGAGGTTCTCGTCCACGTGGACGCGTTCCTCACCGAAGATGTCACGGGCGTACTCGGCAAGATCGTACGCATCCAACGCCCGGGGGGAGGAATTCCGGGTGATGACGACCTCGGAGAGGTACGGCTCCAGCGCCACGAGGATTCCGCGGGCGTCCTTGTCGTCGAGCACGCCGACGACGCCGATGAGGCGCTGGAAGTCGAAGTCGCGGTCCAGTGCCGCGCCCAGGGCGGTGGCGCCGTGGGGGTTGTGGGCGGCGTCGACGAACGTGGTCGGCGAGGTGCGGACGCGCTCGAGTCGGCCCGGGGACTGTACCTGGGCGAAGCCGTTGCGTACCGACGCCACGTCCAGCGGCCGGCCGGCGCCCGCCCCGAAGAACGCCTCCACCGCGGCCAGCGCGACGGCGGCGTTGCGGGCCTGGTGCTCGCCGGACAGGGGCAGGAAGATGTCCTCGTACTCGCCGCCGAGGCCGCGCAGGGTGAGCTGCTGGCCGCCGACGGCGACGGTGGCGGAGACGACGCCGAACTCGGCACCCGCACGGGCGACGGCGGCGTCGACCTCGACGGCACGCTGCAGGATGACCTGCATCGCGGCCGGGTCCTGCTCGGCGACGATGGCGACGTTGTCCGGCGGGGTGAGCAGGTCCCCGGTGTCCCAGCGGGACTTGATGATGCCGGCCTTCTCGGCGGCGATCTCCTCGATGGTGTCGCCGAGGTAGTCGGTGTGGTCCATGCCGACGGGCATGACGACGGCGACGTCCGACTGGATGACGTTGGTGGCGTCCCAGGTGCCGCCCATGCCGACCTCGACGACGGCGACGTCGACGGGGGCGTCGGCGAACGCGGCGTACGCCATGGCGGTGAGGACCTCGAACTTGGACATGCGGCCGGCCTTGTCGTCGACAAGCTCGACGTAGGGCTGGATCTCCCGCCAGGTACGCACGTAGTCGCGCGGGTGGATGGGCAGGCCGTCGATCCCGATGCGCTCGGTGACCAGCTGCAGGTGCGGGCTGGTGGTGCGGCCGGTGCGGCGGTGGAAGGCGCGCAGCAGCGACTCGATCATGCGCACCGTGGAGGTCTTGCCGTTGGTGCCGGAGACGTGGATCGCCGGGAAGGAGTGCTGCGGCGAACCGAGCAGGTCCATGAGCAGCTCGATCCGCTCGAGCGACGGGTCGATCTTGGTCTCGGGCCAGCGGGTGTCCAGCTCCGCCTCGACGGCGGCCAGCTCAGCGAGGTCCCCGGGGGTGATCTCCACCGGTTCCGGCTTGACGACGTCGCCGAGCTCGATGTTGAGCTTCAGCCCCTGGTCGGTCACCTCGACGGCGTCGTTGAGGTCGGCCAGATCCTCGAGGTCCTCGTCGTCGGCGGCGTTGTTGAGGATGTCCTCCTCGCGGCTCACTTGAGGGCCTCCAGACGGGCGGTGATGCGCTCGACCTCCTCCTGGGCGACCTGCTGGCGGGTACGGATCTTGTCCACGACGGCCTCCGGGGCCTTCGCCAGGAACGCCTCGTTGCCGAGCTTCTTGGCGGTGCCCTCGAGCTCCTTGTGCGCGGCGGCGAGATCCTTCTCGAGTCGCTTGCGCTCGGCCTCGACGTCGACGGTGCCGGAGGTGTCCAGGGCGACGGCGATGGTGGCCCGGGACAGGCGCAGCTCGATGGAGGCGGACTCCGCGAAACCCTCCTCCGGGGCGGTGACACGGGCCAGGGCGCGGACGAGGTCCTCCTGCTCGGCCAGGTCGGCGGCGGAAAAGTCGATCGAGGCCGGGACCGGCTGGGAGGGCTTGACGCCCTGGTCGGAACGGAAGCGGCGGATCTCGGTGATGAGCTTCTCCGCGTCGGCGATGCGACGGACGGCGGTCTCGTCGGTGGGGGCGCCGCCGTTGGTGTCGTCGGCGGTGGGCCACGGGGCGGTGACGATGGTGTCCTGCTCGGTCAGTGCCTTCCACAGGACCTCGGTGACGAACGGCATCGCCGGGTGCAGCAGACGCAGGACCACGTCGAGGACGCGGCCGAGGACGATCTGGGTGTTCTCGCCCTGCGGCGTGGAGCCCTCGCGCGGGATCTGGGTCTTGGCGATCTCGAGGTACCAGTCGCAGACCTCGTCCCACGCGAAGTGGTAGAGCTCCTCGTTGGCCTTGGCGAACTGATAGTCGTCGAGGAAGGTGTCGACGCTGGCGCGGACCTCCTCGAGGCGGTCGAGGATCCAGCGGTCGGCGTCGGTGAGTTCTTCGCGGGCCGGGAGCGGGCCGACCTCGGCACCGTTGAGCAGCGCGAACTTGGTCGCGTTGAACAGCTTGGTGGCGAAGTTGCGCGACGACTGGGCGGCGTCCTCGCCGACGGGCAGATCGACGCCCGGGTTGGCGCCGCGGGCCAGGGTGAAACGCAGGGCGTCGGCGCCGTACTCGCGGACCCAGTCCATGGGGTCGATGCCGTTGCCGAGGGACTTGGACATCTTGCGGCCGTGCTCGTCGCGGACGAGGCCGTGGAGGAAGAGGTCGGTGAAGGGGATCTCCGGGCGTCCGTCCCGGCCGGTGCCGAGCACCTCCGGGGTGATCTGCGCGGCGAAGGTGCCGAACATCATCATGCGGGCCACCCAGAAGAACAGGATGTCGTAGGCGGTGACCAGCACGGACGTCGGGTAGAACTTGGCCAGCTCCGGGGTCTTCTCCGGCCAGCCCATGGTGGAGAAGGGCCACAGGGCGGAGGAGAACCAGGTGTCCAGGACGTCGGGGTCCTGGGTGTAGCCCTCGGGGGCCTGCTCGTCGGGGCCGACGCAGACGATCTCCCCGTCCGGTCCGTACCAGATCGGGATGCGATGGCCCCACCACAGCTGGCGGGAGATGGACCAGTCGTGCATGTTGTCGACCCACTCGAAGTAGCGGGGCTCCATGGACGTGGGGTGGACGGTGGTGTCGCCTTCGCGGATGGCGTCGCCGGCCATCGCGGCCAGCTTTCCGACCTTGACGAACCACTGCAGCGACAGGCGCGGCTCGATGGCCTCGCCGGAGCGCTCGGAGTGGCCGACGGAGTGCAGGTAGGGGCGCTTCTCGGCGACGATGCGGCCCTGCTCGGCCAGTGCCTCGCGGACGGCGACGCGGGCCTCCTCGCGGGTCATGCCGTCGAAGCGGGTGCCGGTGTCGCAGATGCGGCCGGTCTCGTCCATGATCGTGGGCATGTCGAGGTCGTGGCGCAGGCCGAGGGCGTAGTCGTTGGGGTCGTGCGCCGGGGTGATCTTCACGGCGCCGGAGCCGAACTCGGGGTCGACGTAGTCGTCGGCGACGACGATGAGGGAGAGGTCGTCGCGGAAGGGGTGCGGCAGGGTCCGGCCGACGAGGTCGGCGTAGCGGGCGTCGTCCGGGTGGACGGCGATGGCGACGTCGCCGAGCATCGTCTCCATGCGGGTGGTGGCGACGACGATGTGCGGCTCGGAGTCATCCATCGAGCCGTAGCGGAAGGACACCAGCTCGCCCTCGACGTCCTTGTACACGACCTCGATGTCGGAGACGGCGGTCTCGAGCACCGGGGACCAGTTGACCAGGCGGTTCGCACGGTAGATGAGCCCGCGGTCGTAGAGCTCCTTGAAGATGGTCTGCACGGCGCGGGACAGGCCCTCGTCGAGGGTGAAGCGCTCGCGGGACCAGTCGACGGAGTCACCGATGGCGCGCATCTGGTCGGCGATGGCGCCGCCGTACTGCTCCTTCCACTCCCACACCTTGGAGATGAACTCCTCACGGCCGTAGTCGTAGCGGTCCTTGCCCTCGGTCTCCTTGAGCATCGTCTCGACCTTGGTCTGGGTCGCGATACCCGCGTGGTCCATGCCCGGCAGCCACAGCACCTCGTAGCCCTGCATGCGCTTGCGGCGCGCGAGCGCGTCCATGAGAGTGTGGTCGAGCGCGTGGCCCATGTGGAGCTGGCCGGTGACGTTCGGCGGCGGGAGGACGATGGAGTACGCCGGCTTGTCGCTTCCCGGGTCGGCCGTGAAATGTCCGGCGTCGACCCAGCCCTGGTACAGCCCGGCCTCCACCGACTGCGGATCCCAGGACTTCGGCAGTGCGTCTGCTCGGTTCTTACCCATCAGTTCTCATTCCCCTTGGTCTGGTCGGTCACTCGCACAATCATAGCGCCCGCCGCTCGGGCCTTGACCCTCACGTGACGTCATGGTTCATGCTGGTGCCATGAGAATCTCCGAGGTCGCCCGCGCCGCCGGTTGTTCGGTCCGCGCGGTGCGTCATTACCACGCCTCCGGGGCGCTGCCGGAGCCTACGCGCACCGCCGGCGGTTACCGCGATTACGGTCTCGCGGACCTGGCCGCGCTGCTGCGCGTCCGTGCGCTCGTCGACGCCGGCATCACCCTCGCCGACATCCGTTCCGACTCGTCCTCGCTTATCGACGCCGCCCTCCACCGCATCGACTCCCAGCTCGCCGTCCTCCGCGCGCAGCGCTCCCGCCTGATGGCGCTGCAGGCCGGGGAGCTGGGGCTGCCCGCCGACATCCGCACCGGGATCCGGGAACTGCTCGGAGACGGTGCCCCCGCCCGGATGGAGATCGACGCCCTCGACCTCATGGGGCTCACGGGGGTGGCCTCCCCGGAGACGTGGGAGGTGCTGCGCCGCAACCTGGCCGATCCGGCCCGGCGCGCGGAGACCCGGCGCTTCCGGGACCTGTGGGAGGAGCTCGGCGACACGGCCCCGGCGGACGCCGACGACATCATCGCCGAGCTGCGGACGCTCCGCGGGATCACCGACGGCATCCTCCCCACCCTCACCCCGGGCGATGCTCCGCTGACCACCCGCGACATCACGACCCGCGGTGCCCAGTCCCGGGCCCTGGCCGAACTGGCGGGTGCGCTGTGAGGCGGCTGCTGCCGGTGGCGGTGGTGGCCGTCGCGCTTGCCGACGCCTGGCTCTGGTGGACGGGGCGGGTCTCCGGGGTCGGCGCGGTGGCCCTCTTCCTCGCGGTGGAGGCAGCCCTGGCCGGAACCTACGTGTGGAGTTCCCTGCGCCGGGGGATCCGGCCGCTGCCGGTGCGGATCCTCCTCCACGAGATCCGCGCCATCGCCGACCTGGGACAGTTGCTCACGGGCCGGGTCGTGGTGCCGGAGGGCGCGGTGCCCTTGCCCGCGCGGACCAGGTGGTGGCACCTCCCGGCGATGTTCACGGTGGCGATCGTCATCGAGATCATCGTCATCGAACTGCTCGTGCCGTGGCCCTGGCTGCGCCTGCTGCTCCTCCTCGGCTCCCTGTACTCGATCCCGCTGCTGTGGGGATACCTCGCCGGGCGGGTCGTTCACCCGCACTATCTCGGCGAGGACCTCGTCCTGCGGGAGGGGCGCACGGAGGTCCTCCGGGTGCCGGCCACGGACATCGTGGCGGTCCGGGAGGTACGGGGCTTTGCGGCCCGGCGCGAGGGACTCATCCTGGGCGGGCCGGAGGGAACCAATGTGGAGATCCACCTCGCCGACGGCCGCACGGTGGCGCTGTGGCTCGACGAGGGGGTGGCTCCGCTCACTCCCCCACGGACACCGTCGCGGTGACCTCGAAGCCGTCCTCCGGGCACTGGATGCTGATCGACGCGATGCCGTTGGGGTCGATGCGCACGGTCTCGATGACCTCGGGGCCGTTCTCGTGACGCTCGACCGGGGTGGCGAGCAGCTCGGCGTCGGTGAGCGAGCGCAGCGCCGGGTCGAAGGGGACGACCACCTCGGCCAGCAGGGTGAGGTCGCCGGGCTGCGCGGAATCGGCCTCCAGGGCGGAGTACTCGACGTAGCGGAACCAGCCGACGTTGTGGGCGGCGCGGTAGCGGCGGGTGACCGTGATGGCCTCCCCGGCGTCGGCCTGGGCCTCCGGGCCGACGAGGGTGTCGAAGCTCACGGCCGCGCCGGCGTCGCGCTCGCGGAAGACGCCGATGCCGCGGGAGAGACGGTCGCGCAGGAGGTAGTCGGAGTCCGGGTCGGCGGCGATCGCCAGGCCGACGGCGGTGGAGGCGGTGGGCAGCGGCGAGCGGTGGACGCGGCGGCCGAAGCGCTCGCGCAGCATGCGGGGCACGAGCGGCAGGGCGCTGGCACCGCCGACAAGGTAGACGCCGGCGATGTCGGTGTCGGCCAGGGACTCGTCCGCGCCGATGAGCGGGGCCATGGCCTCGAGGGTCTGCCCGACGAGGCCGGTGACGGTGGCGTAGTACTCGGGCACGGGGACGATGACGTCGTCGTCGCCGAGCTCCATGATGATGCGGCGCGACTGCGGCTTGAGCTGCTCCTTGGCGGTGCGGGCCTCGTCGAGAAGCTTCTGGCGGGCGCGGCGGCCGAAGACGTCGTCGGCGCGGCCGGCGGTGGTCAGGGCCAGGTCGGCGAGGGCCTCGTCGAAGTCGTCGCCGCCGAGGCGGGAGATGCCGAGGGAGGTCTCGACGACGTGCTCGGTGCCGTCGATACGCATGAGCGTGACGTCGAAGGTGCCGCCACCGAGGTCATAGACGATGACGCTCGACCGGCGGGCCGTCAGCGTGCGGGCGTGCCGGTGCGTGTACTCGAAGGCGGCGGCCGAGGGCTCGTTGACCATACCGAGGACGTCGGCCCCGGCACGTCGGAAAGCGTCGAGGGTGAGCAGACGCTGCGCGGAACGCGCGTTGGCGGGCACGCCGAGGACGATCTCGATCGGCTCCCCGCCGGCGTGGGCCCGCAGATGCCTGACGACGCCGTCCGCGAAGGTCGCGAGCACATCCCCGAGGAGGCGTTCCCGGCTGCCCATCGGCACGGGGGTGTCGGCGGTGACGCTGCCCGAGCTGAGCAGCCGCTTGAAGGAGCGGGTGACGGTCGGGTTGTCGACCGCCAGGGCCTCCCACCCGCCGACCAGGCGGTCGCCGTCCAGGGCGACGACCGAGGGAATGTACTCCCGTGGGTCTCCGTCGGTGTCGACGACGTTGACCACGGGGTAGTTCCCGCGGTCAACGGCCGCAATCACAGTGCGGGTGGTGCCGAAATCAATCCCGAAGCGCATGCCCCAGAACACTACCGGGAATGAGCGCAGATGCTACTTGAGCAGGTTGGCCACCGCGTCGCGCTCGGCCTTGAGCTCGGCGACGTTCCTGGCGATCATCTCGCGCTGGAAATCGTTGAGCTCCAGACCCTGGACGATCTCCCACTGTCCGTTGCGGGAGACGGTCGGCAGACCGGCCACGAGGCCCTCGTCGATGCCGTAGGAACCGTCGGACGGCAGAGCGGCGGAGGCCCACTGCTCGGTGCCCTGGACCCAGTCACGCATGTGGTCGATCGCTGCGGAGGCGGCGGAGGCGGCGGAGGACTTCCCGCGGACCTCGATGATCTCGGCGCCGCGCTTGGCCACGCGCGGGATGAACTCGTTGACGTACCAGTCATGGTCGATCTTGTCGATGACCGGCTCGCCCTTGACCGTGGCGTACGTGATGTCCGGGAACTGAGTGGCGGAGTGGTTGCCCCACACGACGACATCCTCGAAGTCCGTGGTCAGCACGCCGAGCTTCTCGGCCAGCTGGGACAGGGCGCGGGAGTGGTCCAGGCGCATGAGGGCGGTGAAGCGCTCGGCCGGGACATCCGGGGCGTTGCGCTGGGCGATGAGCGCGTTGGTGTTGGCCGGGTTGCCCACCACGAGTACGCGCACGTCATCGGCGGCATGGTCGTTGATGGCCTTGCCCTGCGGGGCGAAGATGCCGCCGTTGTTCTTGAGCAGGTCACCGCGCTCCTCGCCCGCCCCGCGCGGCTTGGCGCCGACGAGGAAGGCGGCGTTGGCGCCGTCGAAGGCGGTCTCGGCCTTATCGGTGATGGTGATGTTGCGCAGCAGCGGGAACGCGGAGTCGTTGAGCTCCATGGCGACACCCTCGGCGCCACGCAGGGCGTCCGGGATCTCCAGGAGGGTCAGCTCGATCGGGGTGTCGTGGCCGTAGACCTCGCCGGCGGCGATGCGCCACAGCAGGGAGTAGGCGATGTTTCCGGCGGCACCGGTGACGGCGATCTTCACGGGGTTCTGGGACATACGGGGTTCCTTTCGTGGGAGGGCACCAACGCCGCCGAGTCTAGCGTCTCGGGCCGTTCGCGGCAGGCACCCCCGGATGGGCGTAACCGCCCGGAGGAAGCGGCTGTTTCCGCAGGAAAGCGGCCCCGGAATCGGGTGGTGTGCAACTTTTGTTGGTCGGCAGCCCCACGGTCAATCCACCAATCGGGCACGATGGTGGTCGACGCACACCCCGCGCCTCCCCCATCCCCACCCCGACCCACACTCCCGGAGGGCACCCAGCCATGCACGACGACGATCTGACGCCCCTCGACGACAACACCTCCCTGGACTCCGTCGTCGACATCGCCATCGGTCAGTTCGGAGAGCAGGGGTTCCAGGAGACCCGCCTGGACACCATCTCGAAGATGTCGGGCATGTCAAAGCGGATGATCCACTACCATTTCGGCGACAAGAAGGGCCTCTACCTGCGCTGCCTCACGGAGGCCGCCCTGCGGATCCAGCCCCCGGCGGAGGAACTCCACAGCGACACCCTCGTTCCGGTGGAGGGGGTGACCCGGGTGGTCGACGCGGTGTACCTCACGATGCTCCGCCATCCGGAATCACTGCGCCTTCTACAGCATGAGTGCCTGCACCGTGTGCTCAATCTCACCGGCGTGGCCACCCTCAACCCGGGCACGCAGGTCCTGCTCCAGCTGGACAAGCTGCTCATGCAGGGCCAGGATTCGGGCGCCTTCCGGCCGGGCATCAGCGCCGAGGACATCTTCTTCCTCATCTCCTCCCTGGCGTTCGCGCGGGTGAACAACCGGGATCTCATGGTGAACCTCATCGACGTCGACACGTGCAGTGAGGACAACACGGACGGTCTGCACCGGATGGCCGTCGACTCGGTGCTGGCGCTGCTCACCGCGAACATCGCGGACTCCGGGCACGACAGCTACCTCACCGCGGACCGCATGGGCGAGGACTCGCAGTCCGGTCTGGGCATCTACGACGAGCCCACCGACCAAGAATAAAATCACCTTTAGCTGGCTTTTTCTTCGTCACACTTGATACCCCCTGGGGTATATGGCATGGTAGTGTCACATCCAAACGGACATTTATTCAACCCCAGGAGTGACCACCATGCTTCTCGAACGTTTCTATGACGAGGACCTCGCGCAGGCCAGCTACTTCATCGGCTGCCAGGCCCAGAACACCGCCGTCGTCGTCGACGCCCGCCGTGACATCACCGAGTACCTCGACCTCGCCGAGCACCACGGCATGGAGATCGTCGCGGTCACCGAGACCCACATCCACGCTGATTACCTCTCCGGCACCCGCGAGCTGGCCGCCGCCACCGGCGCCAAGATCTACCTCTCGGGCGAGGGCGGCGAAGACTGGCAGTACGGCTTCGAGGGCGAGCTGATGTACGACAAGGACACGATCCAGATCGGCAACATCACCATCGAGGCGCGCCACACCCCGGGCCACACCCCGGAGCACCTCTCCTTCCTCATCACCGACGGCGCTTTCGCCGACACCCCGGGCTACATGCTCTCCGGTGACTTCATCTTCTCCGGCGACCTCGGCCGCCCGGACCTGCTCGACGAGGCCGCCGGCGGCGTCGATACGCGTTTCGGTGGCGCGAAGGACATCTTCCGCAGCCTCAAGGAGGTCTTCCTCCAGCTCGACGACCATGTCCAGGTCTACCCCGCCCACGGCGCCGGCTCCGCCTGCGGCAAGGCCCTCGGCGCACTGCCGTCGACCACGGTCGGTTACGAGCGCAACTACGCCTGGTGGGCTCCCTACCTGAAGAACGACGACGAGCAGGGCTTCGTCGACGAGCTGCTCGACGGCCAGCCCGACGCCCACGCCTACTTCGGCCGCATGAAGCGTCAGAACAAGTCCGGCCCGGCCGTCCTCGGTTACCCGCTGCCGGAGCTGCCCGAGGTCGAGGCCGCCGAGCTGGCGGACCGCATCGAGTCGGGTGACGCGATCGTCGTCGACACCCGCCACCACAGCGAGGTCCACGAGGGCACCGTCAAGGACGCCGTCAACGTCCCGGGCCTGGCCAAGGCCGCCACCTACGGTTCCTGGGTCTACGACCCGGAGACCGACACCGCGGACCTCATCGTCCTGGCCGCCGATGCCGAGGAGGCCGCCGAGTACCGCGACCACTTCATCCGCGTCGGCATCGACGAGATCACCGGCTTCATCACCGGCTTCGACGGCCTGCCCATGGTCACCCCGGAGGTCCTCTCCCAGGACAAGCTCTTCGACGCCGCCCCGGACATGCTGCTCGACCTGCGCAACAAGACCGAGCACGCCGACGGCCACATCCCGGGCTCCTACCAGCTCTCCGGCGGCCGCGTCCTGTGGAACCTCGACGAGCTGCCCGCCCCGGGCGAGTCCACGATCATCTCCTACTGCCAGTCCGGTGTCCGTAACTCGGTCGCCGCCTCCGCGCTCCGCCGCAAGGGCTACGACGTCCAGGAGCTCGAGGGCTCCTACCTGGGTTACCTCGATCACCAGAACAAGAAGTAAGCCGTGTCCGGAACCCTCATTGCGGTTCTGATCCTCGCCATCGCCATCGGACTCTCCCTGGGTCTGCTCGGCGGTGGCGGATCGATCCTCACCGTCCCGCTGCTCACCTACGTGGCAGGCATGGACCCCAAGGAGGCCATCGCCGCGTCACTCTTCGTCGTCGGAGCCACCTCCGTGCTGTCCACCCTCACCCACGCCCGCATGGGCAACGTGCAGTGGCGCACCGGACTCATCTTCGGTGTCGCCTCCATGGCGGGTGCCTTCCTCGGTGGCCTGCTCGGCGGGCAGATCCCCGGCGTCATCCTCATGCTGGCCTTCGCCGCCATGATGATCGCCACCGCCGTGGCCATGCTCCGCGGCCGCAGGAAGCGCGAGGGCGAGGGACCGACGACGCTGCCGCTGGGCAAGATCCTCATCGAGGGTCTCGTCGTCGGCCTGGTCACCGGTCTTGTCGGCGCGGGCGGCGGTTTCCTCGTCGTCCCGGCGCTGGCCCTGCTCGGCGGGCTGAGCATGCCGGTGGCGGTGGGCACGTCGCTGCTGGTCATCTCGATGAAGTCCTTCGCCGGGCTCGCCGGCTACCTGACCACCGTCTCCCTCGACTGGCCGCTGGTCCTGTCGGTGACGGGCATGGCGCTCGTCGGTGCCCTCATCGGCGCACGCCTGACCAAGGTCGTCCCGGAGAAGGCCCTGCGCAAGGGCTTCGGCATCTTCGTCCTGGTGATGGGCGTGTTCGTCCTGTCCCAGGAGCTGCCGGCCCTGTTCAACTAGCTTATCGACGCCGCCCCGGCCCCTCCTTCACCCGGAGGGGCCGGGGCGGTGTCG
>DGYFI06203__coassemble_1604_pt1 | contig 15144 bp, 18 predicted proteins | sample DGYFI06203__metabat2_high_PE_041 | metagenome-assembled genome bin DGYFI06203 | reverse complement strand
AGCAGGTCTTCGCCGGCGAGGCCACCCGCCTGGCGTACATGACCGACGAGGCCGTCGAGGGCCGGGATTCCTTCCTGGAGAAGCGCGACCCCGACTGGGATCAGTTCCCCTTCTATTACTGATGCTCTCCCGCCTGCACCTCCCGCCCCGCGCCGTGCTGGCCATCGACGGTCACGGTGCCAGCGGCAAGACCACGCTCGCCCGGCGTCTCGCCGCCGAGCACAGCGCAGCGTGCGTGGTGGGCACCGATGATCTCGCCTGGCACCACTCGTTCTTCGACTGGGCGGATCTGCTCATCGACGCCGTCCTCCTCCCCTACCGCGCCGGACATGCGGTGTCCTACCGCCCGCCGGGGTGGGTGAAGATGGGGCGCGCGGGGTCGATCGAGGTCCCGGCGGAGACGGACCTGCTCATCATCGAGGGCACCGGCGCGGGCCGACTCGAGGCCGCGCCCTACGTCGACGCGCTCATCTGGGTGGATGTCGACCTCGACGTGGCCCGCGAACGCGGCCTGGCCCGCGACGTCGCCAGCGGCGTCAACGGCACCCGCGCGGAGGCGGAGAAGTTCTGGGACGAGTGGATGGCTGAGGAGATCCCGTTCCTCAACCGGCACCGGCCGTGGGAACGCGCGGACCTCATCGTGGGGTGATCATTGCTCCGGCAGTCGGTGTCAGCGCCCGTCGGCGGGCCAGTCCTCGGGGGGATCATCGAAACCGGCTGGCGGCCAGGGTGGCAGATCCCGGCGGGCGACGGAGAACGGGGTACGCGACTCCCAGTGATCCGCCCATGACACACCGTGCACCTCCCGGACGGTCTCCCTGGTCGCTGTGCCGCCGGCCCCGAACGACGTCTCCGTCCACCGCATGCCGTCCTTCCGGATGATGCGGAAGGAACCGTCGACCACGGAGAAGATGTCCTGGTCCAGGCTATCGATGATTGCCGCCGAACCCCAGTCGCAGGCGTCACACGCGCAGTCCGGGTGGACACCCACCCTGGAGCGGATTTCACCCACCAGCACCTCCACCATCGGGGCCCGGCCGTCGGGGAAGATCCAGGCCGCCCCCTGCAGGCGCAGTGCCAGCGCTCCCTCGCGCCGCGGCCGCAGGGTGATGAGCCAGTCCTCCTCGCCCATCCTCCCGCGGGTGACATCGGCCCAGCCGCGCTCCTCGAGCACCCGGGCCCAGGCCCGGCAGCGGTCGATGATCATCCGGAACCTCCCCGGATCCGCGCACACGCCGTAGTCCTCGTCGCGGGGATCATCGTCCGGGGCGGGCCAGGACGGCGGATCCTGGGCGCGGTGGGCGGCCTCGACGTCGTCGAGAAGCATCGCGGCCTCAGCGGACAGCGGAACGTGGAGGTCCTCCCACCAGGTGGTCATGGGGCCCACGCTAGCCGAATGATCCGGCGGTGAGTCGTGATAGTTCCGTGACAGAAACCAACTGCATGCGTTCCTGTTGATATGTAGCGTGAAACACACACCTCCATGACAAGGAGAACCATGATGAAGAAGACCCGCATCGGCATCGCGATCCTCGCCTCCGCCTCCCTCGCTCTGGCGGCCTGCACCACCACCGACGAGGAGGTCGTCGACCCGGCCGACGGTGCCGCCGCCACCGCGACCGCCGCCGAGGACACGACCGCCGAGGACGTCGCGGCCGACCCGGCCGGCAACAACGAGGACGACGTCGAGTTCGCGCAGATGATGATCCCCCATCATGAGCAGGGCGTCGAGCTCTCCGACATCATCCTGGCCAAGGACGGCGTCGATCCGCGCGTGCAGGACCTCGCGCAGCGCATCCGTGACGCGCAGTTCCAGGAGGCCGAGCAGATGCGCTCCTGGCTCGACGCATGGGGTGCCCCGCAGCCGGAGGACACCGACATGGACCACTCGGACATGGACGGCATGCTCGATCCCGAGGAGGTCGCCGAGGTCGAGGCCGCCGACACCCCCGAGGCACAGGAACTGTTCCTCGACCACATGATCAGCCACCACGAGGGCGCCGTCGACATGGCCGAGACGCACCGCGACAACGGTCAGAACGAGGACGCCCTGGCCCTGTCCGAGCAGATCGTCCGGACCCAGGAGGCCGAGATCGCGGAGATGGAGGAGGTCCGGGACTCGCTGTAACCCCTTCCGACGCGGGGAGAGGGTCGGGGCCGTGAACAGGCTACGATCTTCTCCTTGTGACCCGCCTGCTGGAACCCCTCGTCGTCGACCCGCGAGATCCCGTCGCCATCCTGCCCTCACTGGAGGCGGCCATCGCCGGGCAGCGGACCCTGCTGCCGGTACCCGCCGATGACCCCACCCGGGCCGCGCTGCTGCGGGATTCCCAGCGCGCCGGCCACCCCGTCTCCGCGGACATCGCGCTGGTGGTGGCCACCTCCGGGTCCACCGGCACCCCGAAGGGCGCGCAGCTCACCCCGGCCAACCTGGTCTCCAGCGCGGACGCCACCCACCGCCACCTCGGCGGGGAGGGGCAGTGGCTGCTGGCCATGCCCGCCCACCACATCGCCGGGCTGCAGGTGCTCATCCGCTCGCTCATCGCGGGGGTTGACCCCCTCGCCCTCGACCTGAGCAGCGGTTTCCACACCGCCGACTTCGCGCGCGCCGCCACCGAACTGCACGCCACCGGTGACCGCTGCTACACCTCCCTCACCCCGATGCAGCTGGCCAAGCTCATGGACACCCTCCAGGGCATCGACGCGCTGCGCCTGTTCGACGCCGTCCTCGTCGGCGGTGCCGCCCTCAACCCGCAGCTGGCCCGCGCGGCCGCGGACATGCAGATCACCCTGGTGACCACCTACGGGTCCTCGGAGACCTCCGGCGGCTGCGTCTACGACGGGCATCCGCTGCCCGGCGCGCGCGTCCGCGTCGAGGGCGGGCGCATCCACCTCGGCGGGCCGATGATCGCCCACGGGTACCGCAACGCCCCCGACCACGCAGCCTTCGCGGAGCCGGGCTGGTTCGCCACCTCGGACGCCGGGCGTATCGACGCCGGCTCCCTCACCGTCACCGGCCGCCTCGACGCCGTCATCGACTCCGGTGGCCTCAAGCTGCAGCCGGAGGTCCTCGAGCAGGCGATGCTCGGCGTACGCGGGGTGACCGGCGCGTGCGTCGTCGGTGTCCCCCACCCGCGGCTCGGCCAGGCGATCGTCGCCGCCTACACCGGGCCCGCCTCCCCGGGAGAGGTCATCGCGGGCCTCGACCACCTCCCCCGCTGGCAGCTGCCCAAGGAACTCAGGCGCCTGGACGAGCTGCCGGTGACGGGGCCGGGGAAGGTGGACCGGCGGGGCGTCGAGAAGCTCTTCTAGTCCTCGGAGCGGCTCGCCGCGACGAGCTTCGCCACGTCCTCGGCGCTGTAGACGCGCTGGATCTGCTCGTCGTTGCCGCCCATGAGCGTGTTGCCGATGACCAGCGCCCCCGACTGCGTCGACGGCACGACCGCGAAGTTGCGGGGGTGCGAGTACACCTGGCGCACGCGGTGCCCGGAGCGCAGGGCACAGGCGTGGAGCCACACGTCGTCGGCACGCGGGGTGAGCTCCTGGAACACATCCCCCTGTCCGACGACGTAATCGATGAACGAGGCCGGGTAGAGCACGCCGGACACACCGGTGGCGAAGTGCAGGTAGCTGGCGCGGCAGGTGTCGGCGGCGGTCCACTTGACGTAGGGCAGCAGCTTGTCGTCGCGCAGTTCGATGCGGTGCGCGCGGTAGGCGATGACGACGTCGCTGCGCAGATCGCCGATGAACAGCAGGCGCTCGAGGAACCACTCGGGGTAGATCATGTCGTCGTCGATGGTGGCGACGCGCTTCCCCGTGCCCGCCAGCTCGCGGAACTGCCCCCAGTACTTGGTGTGCGGGCCGTAGAGCCCGTCGGAGCAACGCACCTGCAGTCCGCGGCCGACCAGGCGGCGCAGGGTCTTCGGCCACTCGGCGTCGTAGTCCTTCCGGTCGAGCCACAGGACGACGGGGGCCTTGATGTTGCCGCGCACGATGGATTCGAGGGTGTAGTGGACGCGGGTGAGGCGCTCGCCGTGCGAGGTCAGGGAGATGACCACGTCGCCCTCCTGCGGGAAGCGGGCCCGCGAGACGCGGTTGTTCCACGCCAGCGGAATCATCCGGAAGAGGGTGAAGAAGAAGCTGACCACCTGGCCGAGCACGTAACTGATCCACATAACCCGATTGATCTTACGTTCGCGGGCTGCGGGCTGCCTGCCAGCTCCTTTAAGGTATGGTGTGGCCGACATGAATGCTTATCGACGCCCCGCCCACCACCTCACCGTCAGCCCCGACCACGCGGGCCGCAGGCTCGACAAGTTCCTCCGCTCCCGCCTCAAGGGAGTGCCCGCGGGCCTCATCTTCCGGCTGCTGCGCAAGGGCGCGGTGCGTGTCGACGACCGCCGCGCCAGACCCGATCACCGCCTCGAGGCCGGCGAGATCATCTTCATCCCCGCCATGGATCTGCCGCCACCGACGACGGTGGATGTGCCGGCCCCGGTGCGGAAGGCGGTCGCGGGGGCGATCGTCCACGAATCCCCGGATCTGCTGGTGATCGACAAACCCGCCGACCTGGCCGTCCACGTCGGCACCGGCGTGAAGGCCGGCGTCATCGAGGCACTGCGCGAGCTCCGCCCGGGGGAGGAACTCGAACTGGCCCACCGCATCGACCGCGAGACCTCCGGCCTGCTCATGGTGGCGAAGAAGCCCGCGATGCTCCGCCATCTCCAGTCCGCACTCCGCGACGGAGCCGTCGAACGCGGCTACCTCGCCCTCGTCCGGGGCAGCGTCCCCCACCCGATGCGTATCGACGCCCCCGTCCCCACCGAGGACGGCCCCCGCGACGCCCTCACCCTGGTGGAGCCCGTGCGGCGCTTCGGCCGCCGGGCCACCCTCATCCGGGCGCAGCTCATCACCGGCCGCAAGCACCAGATTCGCGTGCACACCGCCCACGCCGGACACCCCATCGCCGGCGACACCCGCCACGGCGACCACCGCTTCACCTCCTTCATCCGTGGACGCGGCGGGCACGGCGGGCACCGCATGTTCCTCCACGCCCACTCCCTGCGCATCCCCCTGCCGGACGGCGGGCACCTCGACCTCACCGCCCCGACCCCTCCCGCCTGGGACCGCACCCTCGCCCGCCTGGCGACCCCGGATGAGCGCCACCGACGTCGATGACGGACAATAGGCCCCATGTCCGTTGATCATCACACCTACCCGGCCACGGCCCGGGACTGGTGGCAGGCCGCCCGCCCGCACACCTGGCCCAACGCCTTCTCCCCCGTCATCGTCGGTTCGGGAGCCGCCGCCTACGCAGGCGGTTTCTCCTGGTGGAGGGCACTGCTGGCACTCGTGGTGGCGTGGGCGCTCATCGTCGGCGTCAACTACGCCAACGACTACTCCGACGGCATCCGCGGCACCGACGAGGACCGCACCGGCCCGGCGCGCCTCACCGGCGGCGGCCTGGCGAAGCCCGCACACGTCAAGCGCGCCGCCTTCCTCGCCTTCGGGGTGGCGGCGGCGGCCGGTATCGCTTTGTCCCTGGCCAGCGCCTGGTGGTTCATCCTGGTTGGCGCGGTGGCGATCCTCGGTGCCTGGTTCTACACCGGCGGCAAGAACCCCTACGGCTACCGGGGGCTCGGCGAGGTGGCGGTCTTCATCTTCTTCGGCCTCGTCGCAGTGCTCGGCACCGAGTACACGCAGGCCGGTGCGGTCTCGTGGATCGGCGTCGGCGGGGCCGTGGCCATCGGCGCGATCTCGTCGTCGGTGAACCTGGCCAACAACCTGCGCGACATCCCCTCGGACACCGCCGCCGGCAAGGTCACCCTCGCGGTGCGCCTCGGCGACCGCAACACCCGTTACGCCTACACCGCCCTGGCGCTGACCCCCTTCGTGGTCTCGCTCATCCTGGCGACGCAGCTGCTGCCGCTGCTGCTCGGGCTGCTCGCCCTGCCCCTGGCGATCGGCGGCATCATGGTCGCGCTGCGCGGGGCCGAGGGCTCGGCGCTCATCCCGCTCATCAAGTCCACCGGACAGGCGATGCTGCTGTGGGCGGTCATCACCGCGGTGGTGCTCTTCCTCAACACCCCGGGGGTCTAGATGACCGGCGTCATCACCGGCTTCGCCATCATCCTCGCCGTCATCGCCGTGGGCGTGATCCTCTCGCGCACCGGCATCATCAAGGACGACCGTGAGCGCCTCGTGCTCAACCGGGTGGCGTTCTACGCCGCCTCCCCCGCCCTGCTGTTCACCTCGGTGGCCAGGTCGGACGCGGCGACCCTGTTCACCCCCGTCATCCTGGTGATCTTCCTCGCGACGCTGGCCACCGCCGTCGTCTACATCATCGCCTCGGCGCTGTTCTTCCGGCAGGACCTGCCCACCACGACGATGGGTGCCGCGTCGGCCTGCTACTTCAACTCCGTCAACATCGGCCTGCCGGTGAGCGTCTACGTCCTCGGTGAGGCCACCTACGTCGTGCCCGTCCTCGTCCTGCAGATGGTGGTGTTCACGCCCTTCATCCTCGCGGGACTGGTCGCCGACGGTGACACCGGCGGCCGCTCCCGCCTGGCGCGGATCTGGGAGCCGGTGCGCACGGCGGTGTTCTCCCCCGTCGTCATCGGCTCCGTGCTGGGCCTCGTCGTGGCGCTGGTGGGACTGCAGATCCCGGACCCCGTCATGCGCCCCCTGGAGATCCTCGGCGGCGCGTCCATCCCGATGATCCTCATCAGCTTCGGTGCCTCGCTGCGCAACACCGCGCCGCTGGCCACCCCGGAGGACCGCCCCGGCACCATCACCGCGACGGCACTCAAGCTGGTGGGCATGCCCGCCATCGCGTGGGGCATCGCCCTGGCCCTGGGACTGGAGGGCAACGAGCTCTACGCCTCCGTCATCCTCGCCGCCCTCCCCGCGGCACAGAACGTGTACAACTTCGCCGCCTCGTACCAGCGCGGCATGATCATCGCGCGCGACACGGTCTTCCTCACCACGTTCGGCTCGCTGCCGGTGATGCTGGTGATCGCGCTGCTCTTCGGGCGCTGATCGGGCCCCGCCCTTCGGCTCGGGGCTCGGGGTTCGCGGTCCTACCGTCGCGATCACCCCGATCAGGGCCCGAAAGGCCCTTCCAGCCGCCCCTCCCGAGGGGACGACACCGAACCCCGAGCCCCGAGCCCCGAGCCCACGCGGAAGGGCCGCCCTTAGCGGGACTCCAGCTCCCGCTTCACCCACTCCTTGCGGGCCCTGCGCTGCGCGTTCCACGCCCCCACGGAACGGTTCGCCTCCACGCGCATGCCCTTGAAGATGAGCATGGACAGCGGGAACGCCACGAGCAGCGCCAGCAGGGCGGACATGACGAGGGGGACGGGGGCGTCGATGAGCACCGCGAACAGCTGAATGACGATGGTGAGGACGACGAACAACCCGAGGCGGGCGCCGCCGTACTTGAGCAGCGCCATGTTGGCCTGGCGGCGGACCTGCGGATCAAGCTCCGGGGGTGCGTCGGAAGGGTGCTGAGGATTGTCTGGTGCAGTCACACCTGCAGTCTACTTCGGACCGTAGAGTGGGCTGCATGGGACGCCTGTTACTTGTACTGCTGATCGTCGTCGCCATTGTGCTCGTGTGGAAGGCCTTCGGGCCGAAGACCTGGAAGCGCAACCAGGCGACCCCGGAACCCCGCGCGATCAAGGGGCCGGACGACGACGAGGAGTTCCTGTGGAAGATCGAGAAGGACCGCTTCAAGGAGCGCCGCGCCCGGGAGGCCGCGCAGCGCGAGGAAGAGGAACGCCGCAAGCGAGCTGAGGAACGCTACCGTGACCCCGACACCCCCGACGACGATCAGCCGGTGGACTGACGCCGACCGCACCGGAGACCTCGCCGGGATGCGCGCCTGCCTCGCGGCGGACGCGCGCCTCATCTCCCCGCTCACGGACGGTTTCTCGTTCCACGGGGCGGAGGAGGTCATGGCCGTCTTCGCGGCGGCGTTCGAGCTTCTCGACGACATCGTCATCCACCGCCTCACCGGCTCCGACGACGACTGGGTTCTCTGCGGCACCAACCGCCTGGGCGCGCAGAACCTCGAGGAGATCCAGTGGCTGCGCCTCGACGAGGAGAGTCTCATCGCGGAGATCATCCTGTTCATCCGGCCCATGCCTGCGGCCGTCATGCTGCTGGGGCGCATCGGGGCGGGACTGGCGGCGCGAGGGACGCTGCGGCCGGCGGCGCGCGTGGCGTCGGGGGCGGCGCGGCCGTTGGGGTGGATCGTGCGGGGCGTCGAGAAGTTCCTCATGCCGCGACTGCGCTGATCCCATAAGGTGGGCGGCATGACTGATCCCGCCGAGATCTCCGCCGTCGTCGCCGCCGCCCGCTCCATCCCGCCGGAGAACTTCGAGGGCTTCGCGGGGGTGTGGCCCGGCGAGATCTCCACCGCCCTCGTCGACGCCGTCTACTCCGGCGGCCGCGACTCCAACCCGCAGGTCGACGAATTCCGGGAGCAGCACCCCGACGTCCGCGACGACCTCCGCGCGCTCGTCGAGCTGGGGGACACGCCCCTCCTGGAGCTGCTGGGCACCAACCGCACCGTCCAGGGTCGCCGCCCCAAGGCCGAGGCCATCATCGAGGTCGCGGGGAAGCTTGTCGACGCCGGGATCGTCCACGCCGCCGACATCGCGGACGTCCGCACCGCGCAGCTGCGCGACCTCTACGTCCCCGTCGAGGGCCTCGGCAAGACGACCTTCGAGTACTTCTGCCTCAACCTGGGCCGCACCGGCCGCAAGGCGGACCGCCTGCTCACCGCGTTCCTCAGCGACGCCCTCAACCGGAAGGTCTCCCGCGCCGAGACGCACGACCTGGTGACCGCCGCCTACGGCCTGCTCAGTGCCGACCCCGAGCACCGCTACGGCGAGACCGCCGAGGACTTCGAGAACGGGCTGCGGCGGATGAGCCTGGAGATCCTCAAGCAGCCCTACTGAGCCCCGGTCGGCGACCTACCCGGCGGCCTCGAAGTTCATCGTCATGCCCAGCGCATGGGCGACGGCCGCGACCTTCTCCCAGCGGACCCCCGTGCCGCCGTGCTCGATGGTGTGGAGAGTGGACCGGGAGACCCCGGCCTTCTCCGCGATGTCGGCCTGTAGCGCGCCGATGTCACGGCGGCGCTGAGCCAGCTGGGCACCCAATTCAAGCAGGACCGGATCGTCGCCTGCCGGCTTGCCCGTCTTCTTCCTGGGGGCAGAGGTTCCTGTCACTGCTCTCACTCCTCACGCAGAAGCTGTTAGGGCCACAGTTTAGCGCGAATTGTCTAGCGAGGGCCGGGTGCCCGCTGACGCGGCAGCGAGTTCACCCCGTCGAGAGGAGCTCTCCGGGACGGATCCCGGGGTCCTTTCGACGGGGTGAATTCGACGTGGTCGGCGACCCTAGTTGAGGCCGGCGTAGGAATGCAGGCCGGAGACCACCATGTTGATGAAGAACAGGTTGAAGATGGTGGTGGCCAGGGCCGCGATGTTGATCCAGGCGGCCTTCCAGTTGCGCCAGCCGGCGGTGGCGCGGGCGTGGAGGTACGCGGCGTAGAGGACCCAGGAGATGAGGGAGACGGTCTCCTTGGGGTCCCAGCCCCAGAACCGGCCCCACGCGGCCTCCGCCCAGATGGCGCCGAGGACGATGCCCAGGCCGAAGACGGGCAGGGTGAGGATGGCGGTGCGGTAGGCCATGCCGTCGAGCTTCTTGGCGCTCGGCAGCGGCTTGGCGATGGCCCCGAAGACGCCCCGCTCCTGGCCCTGCGGCTGCCAGATGCGCAGCAGGTAGAGCAGGGAGGCGATGCCGGAGAGCATGCCGATGGAGGCGCCGGAGGACACGACGGAGACGTGGATGGGCAGCCAGTTGGACTGCAGCGCCGGGACGACCGGGGCGGAATCGGCGTAGAGCTTCGTGCCGCCGAAGAAGAGCAGCGCGAGGATGGGGACGAGCAGCCACGGCCAGACGACGCGCCACTCCTTGCGCTGGATGACGATCGCCGCGCCGATCATGATGAACGCCGTGGTCACGAGCACGTACTCGTAGAGGTTGCCGAAGGGGAAGCGGTCCGTCGCCAGGCCGCGGAGCACCACGGACACGGAGTGGACGATGACGCCGAGCCACACCAGCGACTGGGTCATGCCGCCGAACTTGTTGGCGCGGTCCTCGAGGCGTTCGACCTCCTCCACCGGGGGCACGTCGTCGACGACCGTCGAACCGCCGTCGCCGACCGCGACGAGCTCCTTCTTCTCCGCGCGGGCCAGGGCGCGGCGGGCGTCGATGACGCCCTGCATGCGGCCGTAGTAGATGAGCGAGAGCACCAGCGCCAGCGTGTAGATGACGAAGGCGGACTGGAACGCCACATCCGAGAAGTTGGAGAGAGTCTGATTGACAGGCATGAAAGGACACCCTCGAGAAGTAGGCCGATGGATTTTCCCCAGTGACGCTACCCCACCTCAGCGGGCGAATCCAACTTTAGTTGGTGACATTGCGGGCGTCCTCGGGGACGAGGAGATCCTCGTCGACCTCGTCCGGATCGGGCAGGCCGAGCAGCTGGCGGTGGATGCGGTCGAACTCCTCGCCCCAGCCCGCGCGGTCGGTGCGTGCCAGGCCGCCGAGCTCGACGTGGGTGGTGCCGTCGGCAAGCGGGGTGAGGCGGATCCAGATGCGGCGGCGCTTGATGAGCAGCGAGCCGACGAGCGCGGCCAGCATGATCATCGTGGTCACCAGGACCCACGGCTGGAAGGGGTCGCGGGAGATCTGGAAGTTGGCGAACTCGCTGGCGCCGTCGAAGGTGACCTCGGTGCCGTCGTCGAGGGTGACGGACTCGCCGCGGGTGAGGTTGACGCGCTCGATCTTCTGCAGCTGACCGGAGTGCAGCAGCGTCGGGTCGAGGTCGAAGATCGACTGGGCGCGGCCGGTGTCGAGGCCGGCGTCGCCGCGGTAGATGTCGATGGCCACGGCCGGGTCGGTCATCGCCGGGAAGCGGGAGGTGAGCAGCTCGTTGTTCTCTCCGTCCCACTGGGCGGTCGGGGCGAACAGGCCCTGGATGGCCAGCTGGTTCTGGCGGCGGTCGAACAGCTCGGGGTACATGCCGGCGGGCGGGTCGAAGCGCATGACGCCGGAGGAGAGGAAGAAGGTGAGGTCGTCCGGGCGCCACTGGATGGTCTGGGTGCGGGTCTCGCCGTTGGGCCAGGTGACGGTGAACGTCGGGGCGAAGCCGTGGCCCTGCAGGTAGACGCGGTCGCCCTCGATGCGCAGCGGGTGGTTGACCTTGAGTTCGTAGTCCTCCCACTCGGACTTCGGTGCCATGATGTCGTCGCCGACGGCGTAGGAGACGTTCGAGGTGAACATCTCGGCCTGGCCGTTGGGCAGGTAGTCGGCGGAGAAGTCGTGGGCGTCGAAGCAGAAGGTGGTCAGCCCGGTGCCGTCGAAGAGCGGGCCGGCGCGGAAGGAGTCGAAGTTGGCGGTCGAGGTGTTGCAGAACTCGGTGGACTGCTCGATGGGCGGGGTCTCGTAATTGCCGGACTCGGTGACGACGATGACCTGGCCCTCGTAGTAGACCATCCGGCCCAGCGCCACGGTGACGATCATGCCCACCAGGCCCAGGTGGAACAGCAGGTTGGCCAGCTCGCGGGCGTACCCGCGCTCGGCGGCCAGGGAGAACTTCCCGGCGCGGTCCTCCTCCGGGGAGTACTCGGCGACCTTCCACCGCTTGAGCAGTCCGCGCGCGTCGGCGGCGACCTCCTCCAGCGGCTTATCGACGCCCCCTTCCGCCCGCAGCGGCAGCCGGGCCAGGTTCTTCGGTGCCCGGGTGGGCGGCGTCTTCCACGCGACGTAGTGGTCCCACGAGCGCGGCAGGATGCAGCCGATGAGCGACAGCGTCAGCAGGACGAGGATGGCGAGGAACCAGGTGGACTCGAAGACGTCGAAAAGCTGCAGTCGGTCGTAGATCTCGGCGAGTCGGCCGTTGTTCTCGATGTACTCGATGACGTTGGTCTCGTTGAGGGAGCGCTGCGGCAGCAGGGCACCCGGGATGGCGGCGACGGCCAGCAGGAACAGCAGCGCGAGGGCGGTGCGCATGCTGGTCAGCCAGTGCCAGGCCTTCTTGAGGTACGTCACGACGACTCTTCCTAGATGATGGTGGCGCCGTACTCGACGGTCCACTGACGAACAAAGTTGATGAAGTGCGCCCACACGCCGGTGAGCAGGGCCAGTCCCACGAGGATCATGAGGACACCGCCGACGATCTGCACCTTCCGGGAGTGCTTCCGCAGCCAGCCGATGGTGCGCATGGCGCGGGCGGAACCCAGGGCGATGAGCAGGAAGGGCAGACCGAGGCCCAGGCAGTAGGCGATGATGAGGAACACGCCGCGGGCGGCGGTCATGCCCTCGGTGCCGGCGGAGACGGAGATGATCGCCGCCAGGGTCGGCCCCAGGCAGGGGGTCCAGCCGAGGGCGAAGACACCGCCGAGCAGGGGCGCGCCCACCCAGGTGGTGAGCCGCTTCGGGGCCATGCGGGTGTCGCGCTGCAGCGCCGGGATCATGCCCATGAACACCACGCCCATGAGGATGGTGATGACACCGCCGACCCGCATGAGCGTCTCCGCGTTGAGGGTGAGCATGCTGATCGCCCCGAACACGGTGACGGTGGCCAGCACGAACACCACGGTGAACCCGAGGATGAACAGGAGCGCGGCACCGGCGACGGCCCACTGCCGCTTCTTCGTCACGACGGCGCCGTGCTCGGCGTCGTGCCGCACCTCACCGCCGACGATGCCCGCCAGGTACGACATGTAGCCGGGGACCAGCGGCACCACACACGGGGAGGCGAAACTGACCAGACCGGCGGCCGCCGCGGCCAGCAGCCCCAGGATCAGGGGGCCGGAGGCGGCGGCGTCGGCGAAGAGCTGCCCGAGTTCGGTCACGCAGCGTCCTCGCCGGATCCGGTGATGAGGGGCAGGGCGACGTCGAGAAGCTCCTGGTCGGTGACCTCCTTGAGGAACACCGCGGCGGGGCGGTGCTCACGGTCGAGGATGATCGTCGTCGGAATGACCGAGGACGGCACGCCGCCGAGGTGGGCGGCGGAGCGGAACGGCGGATCGTAGATCGACGGGTAGGTCAGGCCGTTGTCGGTGACGAAGTCCTGCGCGATCTCGCGCGAGTAGTCCTTGACGTTGATGCCCAGCACGGTGCCGCCGAGCGGGGCGATCTCCTCCTGCACACGCTGCAGGTCATCCGCCTCGGAGCGGCACGGGGCGCACCACTGGCCCCAGGCGTTGAGGATGACGACCTCCCCCTCGAAGTCGGAGAGGGAGATCTGCTCGCCCTCCTCCATGAGGGAGTCGCCGGCGATGTCCGGCAGCGGGGCGCGTTCGGATTCGTCGTAGAAGATCTCGGTCTGCCCGCCGGGCGAGTGGAACTGGAAGGTGCCGCCGACGGCGACGGCGTTCTTCGCGGCGTCCGACTCCTGGCCGCAGGCAGTCAGCGTGAGGGCGGTGGCGGTGGTGGCGAGCAGGGCTGCGACGGTGCGCAGGCGCATGTCAGATGTCCTTCGCGGGGGTGGTGTAGAAGATGTCGGTGATCTCCTCGCCGTCGAAGACGAGGGAGGTCACGGAGGCCAGTTCGCACTGGCGGCTGGCGTGCGCCAGGGGCAGGCCCATGACGTGGCGCTGCACCATGACGATCGGCAGCTGGTGGCTGACGAGGATCGCCTCATGCCCCTCGGCCCTGCGGCGGGTGGCGTGGACGGCGTCCATCATGCGCTCGGCGATGTCGACGTAGGCCTCACCCCAGCTCGGCTCGAGCGGGTTGACCATGAGCGGCCAGCGGACCGGGTTCCACAGCTGGGAACGCCAGCCCTTGGTGCGCAACCCCTCGAAGCGGTTGCCCGCCTCGACGATGCCCTCGACGGTGTCGACCTCCAGGCCCGTGACCTCGGCGAACGGCTCGGAGGTCTCCTGGGCGCGCTGCAGCGGGGAGGCACCGAGGTAGGTGACGTCGTGGTCCTCGAAGGAGCGGGCCACGCGGGCGGCCTGGGAACGTCCCCGGGACGACAGGTGGTAGCCGGGGATGGTGCCGTAGAGGATGCGCCCCGGGTTGTGGACCTCACCGTGGCGGATGAGGTGGACGATCGTGTGCGACATGGCGGGATCCTTTACGCGGTGGCGGAGGCGGCGGCTGCGGCACGGGCCGCCGGGACGAGTGCTTCCTCGATACGGGAGAAATCATCGTCGGTCAGGGCCGTCGACACAAACCAGGTCTCGAACACGCTCGGCGGGGCGTAGACGCCGTTGTCCAGCAGGGCGTGGAAGAAGGGCGGGAAGCGGAAGGTGTCCGCTGCCTTCATGTCGGCGAAGTTGTGGCCCTCGCCCTCGGCGAAGCGCACGGAGAACATCGTCGCGGCGCGCTGGATGTGGTGGGCCACCCCCTCGCGGGTGAGCGCCTCGGAGATGAGGCCGGAGAGGCGGTCGGCATGGGCGTGCAGCGTCGGGTAGATGTCCTCCGACGCCAGGCGCAGGGAGGCCTGGCCCGCGGCCATGGCCACCGGGTTACCGGACAGGGTGCCCGCCTGGTAGACGGGGCCGGAGGGGGCGAGGTGCTCCATGATGTCGGCGCGGCCACCGAACGCGGCGGCCGGCAGACCACCGGAGACGACCTTGCCGAAGGTGGTGAGGTCACCGGCCACGCCGTCGACGCCGTACCAGCCGGAGTAGGAGGTGCGGAAACCGGTCATGACCTCGTCGAGGATGAGCAGCGCGCCGTCGGCGTGCGCGATCTCCTTGAGTGCGGCGTTGAATCCCTCGCGCGGGGCGACGGTGCCCATGTTGCCGGCGGCGGCCTCGGTGATGATCGCGGCGATCTCCCCCGGGTGGTCCGCGAAGGCCTGCTTCACGGCGTCGAGGTCGTTGTAGGGCACGACGATGGTGTCGGCTGCCGACGCCCCGGTGACTCCGGGCGAGTCCGGCAGGGCGAAGGTGGCCACACCGGAACCCGCGGCGGCCAGCAGCGCGTCGACGTGACCGTGGTAGCAGCCGTCGAACTTGATGATCCTGGAACGGCCGGTGAAGCCGCGGGCCAGGCGCACGGCGGACATGGTGGCCTCGGTGCCGGAGTTGACCAGGCGGACCTCCTCGACGGAGG
>DGYFI06203__coassemble_1598_pt1 | contig 15242 bp, 15 predicted proteins | sample DGYFI06203__metabat2_high_PE_041 | metagenome-assembled genome bin DGYFI06203 | reverse complement strand
GCGTCGAACTCGGCCTCGGGATCACGGCCGTCATCGCGGGCACCGGTCACCCACACCAGGGGAAGGTCAGGGCGACGCTCGAGGGGGAGCCCCGACAGGTCCGCAGCCCGCGTGGGCGCCCCACCGCCGCCGACCATCAGCGCGCCGGCGGTGACCAGGTCGCCCTGCTGCGGCAGCAGTCCGTAGGTGAGCATCTCCGCGCCGCCGGAGTACCCCATCCACCAGACCCGTCCCGGATCAAAGCCGTCCAGCCCCACGATGTCCTCCCGGAACCAGGCGTCGAGCCAGTCGACGTTCCGGTCGAGTCGCCCCCACCAGGTGAGATCCCGGCTCGGGGTGCGGGGTGCGACGAACAGCATGTTGTGGGTGGCCGCCACGGAGGCCAGACAGTCGAGGAAAGTGGGGGAATGGTCGTATTCATAGGCACCGTCGCCGTGCAGCCGCACGACGACGCCCACCGGTTCCGCCTTGTCCACTCCGCCGTCGTACACCCGGTACGTGCTGGAGCGGCGGCCCAGCGTGAACGTGTGCTCGGTGGAGGTGACCTCCAGGCCCTGCCCCGTGGTGTCCCCGTGGCATCCGCAGTCGCGGGAGGAGACGGGGACGCAGGGGCCGCCGCGCGAGGACAGGGCCACGGCGAGCGCCGCCACCAGCGCGATGACGGTCAGGAGCGCGGCGACGAGCACAGTGCTCCTGCGTGGTCGGCCCACCCGCAGGTTCTTCAGGCCTACCCATCCTAGAGGTACGCGGGGTGGATGCCACCCGTGGAGAGGGTGGGATAACAGGCACACCCGCGGGGGCGCAACGTATGGTGTTCAACGTGGATTACATTTCGACGCGCGACTCCTCCCGTACTCCCGCCACCTTCACCGACATCCTGCTCGGTGGGCTGGCCCCCGACGGCGGTCTCTACCTGCCCGCCGAATACCCGCAGCTGAGCGACGAGCAGCTCACCGCCTGGCGTTCTCTGCTGGCGGAGAAGGGGTACGCCGCCGTGGCCGCGGAGGTGCTGAAGATCTTCGTCGACGACATCCCGGCGGAGGATCTCGAGGGCATTGCGGCCCGCGCCTACACCACCCCGAAGTTCGCCGACGAGGAGATCGTCCCCGTCACCGAGCTGGAGGACGGCCTCTACATCGGCCACCTCTCCGAGGGCCCGACCGCCGCGTTCAAGGACATGGCGATGCAGTTGCTCGGTGAGCTCTTCGAGTACGAGCTGGCCCGTCGCGGCGAGACCCTCAACATCCTCGGCGCCACCTCGGGTGACACCGGTTCCTCCGCGGAGTACGCCATGCGCGGCCGGAAGGGTATCCGCGTGTTCATGCTCACCCCGGCCGGTCGTATGACCCCGTTCCAGCAGGCGCAGATGTTCGGTCTGGAGGATCCGAACATCTTCAACATCGCCCTCGACGGCGTCTTCGACGACTGCCAGGACGTGGTCAAGGCCGTCTCCGCCGACGCCGCCTACAAGGCCGAGAACCGCATCGGTGCGGTCAACTCCATCAACTGGGCCCGCCTCATGGCGCAGGTGGTCTACTACATCACCTCGTGGATGAAGGTGACGGAGTCCAACGACCAGAAGGTCTCCTTCTCCGTGCCCACGGGCAACTTCGGTGACATCTGCGCCGGCCACATCGCCCGCCGGATGGGCCTGCCGATCGACCGCCTCATCGTGGCCACCAACGAGAACGACGTCCTCGACGAGTTCTTCCGCACCGGCAACTACCGCCCGCGCCCGGCCTCCGAGACGATGGCGACGTCCTCGCCGTCGATGGACATCTCCCGCGCCTCCAACTTCGAGCGCTTCGTCTTCGACCTCCTGGGCCGCGACGCCGACCGCATCGCGCAGCACTTCGGCGTCGACGTCAAGGCCGACGGTTTCTCGCTTGCCGACGATCCCGCCTTCCCCGACGCCGCCGGGAAGTACGGGTTCCTGTCCGGCCGCTCCACCCACCAGGACCGCCTGGACACGATCAAGGACGTGTGGGAGCGCCTGGAGGTCATGCTCGACCCGCACACCGCCGACGGCGTCAAGGTCGCCCGCGAGTGGCGCGCCGAGGTGGACACCCCGATCGTCTGCCTGGAGACCGCCCTGCCGGTGAAGTTCGCCGAGACCATCGAGGAGGCCACCGGCACCACCCCGGAGACCCCGGAGCGTTTCGCCGGCATCCTCGACGCCGACCGCCACGTCACCGACCTGCCGAACGACGCGGACACCGTCAAGCAGTTCATCACCGACTCGATCCGCACGACGGCGGTGTAACCATGGGCATGCAGTTCAAGATGAGCCAGGAGTACTTCGAGGACTTCGATCCGGAGAAGTTCGCCGAGATGATCAAGGCGAAGGCCGCGGCAGAACAGGCCGAGCAGGCCGGTCAGGCCGAGGACGACGGCGTCGATAAGCAGTGAGAACGCCCGCCTGGGCGGGCCTGGCGGCGGTGACCATCGCGGGTGTCGGCGCGGTCATCGCCTGGTCCGTCGATGAGCAGCGACAGAACCCGACACCCATCGCCGAGATCATCGCGGCCGCCCCGGCCCAGGTGGAGGCAGAGTACCGCGCGCCCGCGGCCAGCCCGTGGGCGCCGGGCACATCGGTGATGATCACCAGGACGTTGCCCGTCCCGGGTGAGACCATCCAGGTCGGGCAGTGCACCGTCGCGTACAGCTTCACGGCGGGGGAGCGCTCCTTCGCCGTCACCGCGTCCCACTGCGGCAGCCCGGGGGACCACGTGTGGCCCACCGCCGACGGGGAGGCCGCCGACTTCGCGTCGCCCGTCGGGCAGTTCCTCTACTCCGACCTCTACGACGAGCAGTCGAGCCGCCTGGACGTGGGGGTCATCGAGATCACCAACCCGTGGTACGCGATGACGTCCCCCGCGCAGTCCATCCCGACGGTCGTGGCGGAACTCGTCGGCGACCTGCCGGAGACGATCTGCAAGTACGGGATGACCACCGGCGAGACGTGCGGCACCCCCATCAACCAGACGGGCATCGAGATCCTCGCCGACCATGACGGCACCGAACTGCGGGCGGTCGCCGCCACCGCCGCCGTGTGTGCCCGCGCGGGGGATTCCGGTGGTCCGGTGTACGCCGACATCGAGGGGCAGCGGGTCATCGTCGGCCTCGTCTCCGGCACCCGCGACGCCGCCCGCGAGCTCAGCTGCGACGACCCCGCCGCCGGCCCGATGACCATGTCGTACACGTCCATGCCCGCCATCCAGACCGTCCTGGACCGGGTCGTCCCGGAGGCCGAATACCAGTGACCCTCGCTTTCAAGACCGCCGTCCTCGACCTCGAGACCACCGGTTTTCGCTCCACCGATCGCGTCATCGAGGTCGGTGTCGTGCTTCTCGACGAGAACCTCGCCGTCGAGGACACCTGGCAGACCCTCGTCCAGCCGGACCGCGACATCGACAACTCCCACGTCCACGGCATCACCGCCTCCGACCTCGTCGGTGCCCCGCGGTTCTCCGGGATCGCCGCCGAGCTCGCCGCGCTTCTCGACGACCGCGTCCTCGTCGCCCACAACGCCCCCTTCGACACGCGTTTTCTCGCCGCCGAGTTCGCCCGCCTCGACATCGACCTGCCGGCGGCCACCGCCTGGTCCCTGTGCACCCGCGTGCTCTCCCGCGAGTTGCTGCCCGGCGCCCCGGAACGACTCTCCGAGTGCCTCACCTGCGTCGGCGTGCACAACGCCCTCCCGCACGCCGCCGTGGCCGACGCCGCTGCGACCGCCGACCTCTTCCGCTGCCTCGTCACCGACCACGGGGCCCGCTGCGACGATGTCCGGCCCCTGCCCTGGCCGCGGCCCGATCTGCCGCCCGAACCCCTCCGCGTGCGGGGACGCACCGAGACCGGGCACTGGTTCGAACGCCTCACCGCCAGCGTGCCCGCCACCGGTGTCGCCGAGGTCGACTCCTACCGCCGCCTGCTGCGTGGCGCCCTCCTCGACCACCACCTCTCACTCAGTGAGATCGAGCAGCTCGTCGCCGAGGCGGAGACACTGGGCCTCAGCCGCGAGGAGGTCATGGACATCCACCTCGACTACGTCCGTCAGCTCGCCGTCGAGGCGTGGGCCGACGGGGTGGTCACCGCCGCGGAGCGCACCCACCTCCACGACATCGCGGTGCAGCTGGCCGTCAGCCCCACCTCGGTCGACGAGCTGCTCGCTGAACCGGTCTACGGGGAGGTCGAGGACTACGGTCTCCAGCCCGGTGACCGGGTCGCCTTCACCGGCGCGCTGACGCTGGGTCGCGACACCTGGGAGCAACGCGCCCGCGCCGCCGGCCTCGACGTCGGTGGTGTCACCCGCGGCAGCGTCGTGCTCGTCGCCGCCAACCCGGACTCCATGAGCGGCAAGGCGCGCAAGGCCCGCGACTACGGGGTGCCCGTCGTCGACGAGACGACCTTCGCCCGCATGCTCAGCGAACTCATCCCCGTGGGGGAGCCGGAGCCGGAGGACACCCCCGATTTCTCCGCCGTGTTCCCCTGGCTCACCTCCCTCGGGGTGCAGCCTGCCGGACCCGACGACATCGCGCAGGCCTGGCTGCAGCGCCACCGCACGGTGCCCCTCCACGAACTCTCGCCGCGCCTCGACCCGGCCGAGGTCCCGGACTCCCTGCCGCGCACCGGTACCGTCGTCGCCCGCTGGCTCAACCTCTATCCGCGTCCGCTCGACGCCTCCGCCACCCAGCTCGCCGACGTCCCCGGCTTCGGCCGCCTCCGCGTCCACCGCACCATCGTGGCGGTCGTCCACTCGGCTCTCGACGCCCCGCCCGGCGACTACCTGGCCATGGCCACCGAGGACATCTACCTCGACGACACCGAGGCCGGCGGCGGCGTCGCCCGTGAGGTCGAGACCCTCGCCGAATGGCTGGCCCTGACCGACACGCAGCCCGAGCTCCCGGCGGAGGTTCCCGCCGCGGTGCGCCGCGCCCTGGACACCCTGGCGGGCGACTCCTACTGGTCCGACCCCGCCGCGGACGCCATCGGCCGGGTGCGCAGCGAGATCAGCCGCCGCATCGGCAGCGACCCGCGTGACCGGGACATCTACACCGGCCGCATCATGGGCACCCGCACTCTCGAGGAGATCGGCGCTGACCACGGCGTCTCCCGCGAGCGCATCCGCCAGCTGGAGACCCGGCTCAAGCGCCGCCTCGTCGAACCCGACGACACCCTCCACCTCGTGCTCGACGCCCTGCCGCAGCGCTATGGCGCCCTGGCCCCCGTAGCTGATCTGCTGCGCGACCTGCCCGCACTCGACACCGTGCTCGACGTGCTGGCCTGGCTCGCCGACGCCTGGGAGATCCGTGGTGACTGGTTCCAGCGCACCGGGTTCGACGACGACCTCGCCCAGGCACTCACCGACTTCGCCGACGAGTTCGGTGTCGCGTCGTTGGCGGCGGTGGCGGACAACCTGGGCGTCGATAAGCAGGTCCTGGCCGCGCGCCTGGCCGGGGAGGTCACCGTCCACGGCGACCACCTGCTCACCCGGACCCGCTCGGCACAGGACCGGGCGGCCGCGCTGCTGGCCATCGAGGGCGAGCCGCTCACCGGACCCTCCCTGGTGGAGCGCCTCGGGGAGGCCAATCCGCGCACCCTCTACAACGCCATGGGTGCCGATCCTCGTATCATCCGCGTCGGCCGCGACCGCTGGGCACTGGCCGCCTGGGGCCTGGAGGAGTACTCCACGCTCGCCGAGTGGATCGGGCAGCGCGTCGAGACCGGGCCCGTCCCGCTGCTGCGCCTGCTCGAGGAGGCGCAGGCCCTCGGCGTCGCGGAGAGCTCCGTGCGCACCTACGCCAGCTCCGTCGAGTTCCAGACCGTCGACGGGATGGTCAGCCGCGCCGACGAGGTGCAGGAGATCGACGCCGACCCCGATGAGACCCCCGGCCTCTACCGCGTCAACGGCGACCTCCACCTGCTCACCACCGTCACCCACGATCACCTGCGCGGCTCCGGTTCCGGCATCCCCCGCGGCCTCGCTGCCGCCCTCGAGGTGCCGGTGCTGGAGAAGAAGACCCTGGTCAGCGACCTCGGCGACCAGACCGTGAGCAACGGCCGCAGTGGCGCGACCGTCGGCAGCATCCGCCGCTTCCTCGAGGCCGCCGACATCGGAGAGGGCGAGCGCATCTGGCTGCAGTTCACCGCCGACGGGCGTTTCGACGTCCAGCGTGCCACCCCGCGCCGCGCCGGGTCCGGCCTCGCGGAGGTGCTCAACGTCACCGGCCTGGACACCTGGTTCGCGCCCGCCGAGGATGCCCTCGGGCGTGTCAACGCCGCGATCGGCCTTGACGCCGGAGCGCCGCGCCGCCGCACTGTGTCGCGCTTCCGGCACCGCCGCCAGGACGACATCGCCGACCTCATCACCGCCCTGTAGAAAGGATCGCCCCGTGCCCACCCCCGACTTCATCCTCCGCCTCCGCGAGAAGATCGGCACCGACGAACTGTGGCTGCCGGCCGTGACCGCCGTGGTCATCCGTGACGTCCCGCCGGGAGCCCCGTTGTGGGAAGTCCCGTCGGTGCTGCTGGTCAAGCGCGCCGACAACGGCGAATGGACCCCGGTGTGCGGCATCTGCGAGCCCGGCGAGGACCCCCAGGTCACCGCCGTGCGGGAGGTCAAGGAGGAGACGCTTCTCGACGCCCGCGTCGAGGCCCTCCTCGGCGTCGGTGCCATCGGCCCCGTCGAGTACTCCAACGGGGACGTCACCCGCTACATGGACACCTCGATGCGCCTGAGCGTCGTCGGTTCCGACGAGCCCGCCGTGGGCGACGACGAGTCCACCGACGTCGGCTGGTTCTCCGTGGCGCAGCTCCCGCCGATCAACCCGCGCTTCCGGATGGTCATCGCGGATGCTGTGGCGCAGATGAAGCACCCGGGTGGTTTCCGGCCGCGGATGGGGTACCGGAAGCGCTCGTAATTACGATGCTCGTAAATACGAGCACCCCGACCATGCCGCGCAACGCATAACAGCAGGTCGTCGCCGGCATGCGATGGCGCTTATGGTCGTAATTACGAGCGGCTAGATCTTCTTCACGATGGAGCTCTTGAGCTTCATCTGCCCGAAGCCGTCGACGCGGGCGTCGATGTCGTGACCGTCGCTGGCGTCGACAAGCCGGATGTTGCGGACGGTCGTGCCGGCCTTGATGGGCTGGCTCGCTCCCTTGACCTTGAGGGTCTTGACCACGGTGACGGTGTCACCGTCGGCCAGGACGTTCCCGACGGAGTCCTTGATCACCGGTGCCGCGTCGGCCTCCTCGGCGGCCTGCGGATCCCACTCGTGGCCGCACTCGGGGCAGACGAGGAGGGGATCCATCTCGTAGGTGTACTCGCTGCCGCACTCGGGACAGGGCGGGAAGTCAGTGTCGCTCATACCGGTCATTATGGCACCTCACGGCCGCTCCTCCCAGAGCGCGTCCTCCGGCTCGTCGACGGCGGGGGAGGACTCGCCGTCCCGGATTCCCCAGGCCTTGAGGTACTGAGCCGACGCCCACCAGGTGGCGCCGATGCCGATGAGGGCGGCGAGTGTCATGCCCCGAACCTAACAGTTGAAGTAGAGCTCGAACTCCTTGGGAGTCGGGCCCTGGCGCAGCGGGTTGATCTCGTTGTCGTACTTCAGCTCGATGTAGTTCTCGATGAGATCCTCGGTGAACACGTCGCCCTCGGTGAGGAAGTCGTGGTCGTTCTCCAGGGCGTAGAGGGAGGACTCGAGAGAGTGCGGGACGCGGGGGACCTGCTGGGCCTCCTCGGGCGGCAGCTCGTAGAGGTCCTTGTCCACGGGGTCGCCGGGCTCGATGCGGTTCTTGATGCCGTCGAGACCCGCCAGCAGCTGCGCCGCGAACCCCAGGTAGGGGTTGCCGGACGGATCCGGGGCACGGAACTCGATGCGCTTGGCCTTCGGTGACGGACCCGTGACCGGGATGCGGATCGCGGCGGAGCGGTTGCGCTGGGAGTAGACGAGGTTCACCGGGGCCTCGAAACCGGAGTAGAGGCGGCGGTAGGAGTTGACGGTCGGGTTGGTGAACGCCAGGACCGCCGGGGCATGCGCCAGCAGGCCGCCGATGTAGTGGCGGGCGGTGTCGGAGAGGCCGGCGTAGCCCTCCTCGTCGTAGAACAGCGGCTTGCCGTCCTTCCACAGGGACTGGTGGGCGTGCATGCCGCAGCCGCCGTCGTCGAGAAGCGGTTTGGGCATGAAGGTGGCGACCTTGCCGTGCTCGTCGGCGGTGTTCTTCACGACGTACTTGAACTTCTGCAGGTCATCGGCCGCGTGCAGGAGGGTGTTGAACTTGTAGTTGACCTCCTGGATGCCGCCGGTGGCCACCTCGTGGTGGAAACGCTCGATCTCGAAGCCCACCTGGGAGAGGTGGTGCGCGATCTCGTCGCGGACCGGGATGGTCTTGTCGTAGGGGGCGACGGGGAAGTAGCCGTCGTTGACGCGGATCTTGTTGCCCAGGTTGGGGGAGCCGTCGATCATGGTCTCGGCGTCGGAGTTCCACCAGCCCTCGTCGGAGTCGACCTGGTGGAAGGAGCGGTGAACGTCGGTGGAGTAGCGCACGGAGTCGAAGACGAAGAACTCGGCCTCGGCACCGATGAAGCACTCGTCGGCGATGCCGGTGGAGCGCATGTACTCCTCGGCCTTGCGGGCGATGTTGCGGGGGTCGCGCGAGAACGGCTCGTGGGTGAAGGGGTCGTGCACGAAGAACTGCATGTTCACCGTCTTGCGCCGCCGGAAAGGGTCGACGTAGGCGGTGGAGACGTCCGGAAGGAGCGTCATGTCGGACTCGTCGACCGTGGTGAAGCCCGCGATCGACGAGCCGTCGAAGGCGAAGCCCTCGGCTGCGGTCTCCTCGGTGAGGGCCGACGCAGGCACCGTCAGCGCGTGTTCGATGCCGGGGACGTCCGTGAAGCGGATGTCCAGGTATTCCACCCCCTCATCGCGCATGAAGTCGATCAGGGCAGCGGTGGATTCGAAGGACACGTCGGGTGTCAGGGCTCCTAGATAGGGGGTGTGTTTACTTCAGGACGGGGGTTTCCCACAGGTTCAGCTTCGTGCCGATGCCCTTGTCGAGGGCGTTGCGGTAGACGTCGTAGGCCCAGGCCACGTCCTCGACGGGCATGCCGCCGATGGAGTAGCAGAAGATCTGCTCGTCGTTCTCGCGGCCCGGGGCGCGGCCGGCGGCGATGTCACCGATGTTGACCAGGCGCTCCTTGGGGAGGGTGCCCTCCTCGGTCATGTCCCACCAGCGGTTGCCGGGAATGCCGAGCAGCTCCTCGTAGGTGACGTCGGGGCCGTTCTCGTTGAACCACTCGGCGTAGAGGCCGGTGTAGTCGACGACGAGGTTGGCGTCGTCGGAGGTGATGAAGTCGTCGTCGAAACGCGCGGCGGCGGGGCACAGGATGAGCGCGCCGGGCTTGATCCACTCCTTCTTGAAGTACGGGAAGCCGGAGGGTCCGTCCGGGGAGGTGGAGGTGCCGGCGATGAGGATGTCGGAGCCCTCGATGGCGGCCTGCTCGGAGTCGACGATCTCGATGGACTCCAGCTGCGGGTAGGTCTCCCGGAACCACTCGGCGACCCGCTGGGTGGAGCCGGCGGAGCGGCCCTTGATCTTCACGTACTTGATGGAGGGGCGCTGCGAGTAGGCGGCGTCGAAGATGGTGCGGGACATGACGCCGGGGCCGATGATGCCGACGGTCTCGGCGTTCTCGACGGCCAGGTGCTTGACTCCCACACCGGGGACGGCGCCGGTGCGGTAGGCGGAGAGCAGGTTGGCGGACATCATGGCCAGCGGGGCACCGGTGACGGCGTCGTTGAGCACGAAGACGTGGATGGAGCGCGGCAGGTCGTGATTGCGGTTCTCGGTGTTGGAGCCGTACCACTTGACGCCGGCGGAGCGGAAGCGGCCGCCGAGGTAGGCGGGCATGGCCATGAAGCGGCGATCCGGGCCGTCGGCGGGCATGCCCTCGTGCTCGGGGTTCTTCGGGAAGTTGATCTGTGCGCCGTGCGAGTTCGCGGAGGCGCCGGCCATACGGTAGTCACCGTCGGCGAGCAGGATGAGGGTCTCCTCCATGGTCTCCACGCAGGCCGCCGAGTCGGTCACCCCCGCCTCGATCATGTCCGGCTCGCTGAGCCAGAGGGTGTCAATGCGGGGGGTGTCTGCGTAGGGGGAGGTCACATCTGCCTTTCAGTCGGGGCTGTCAGCTGCCACCTTACATAAGCGAAACCTTCGGAAATGGTGTGCAAATGCCGTGATGGCGTGATCAATACTGGTGAGACGGTGGATCCGGCGGTGCCGTCACTTTACCCCCTTTCGGGGTTTCGCTCCTCGCTTATCGACGCCCGCCCGACTCCCTTCCGGTTGGCGGAATCCTGAGGTGAGGGTACTATTGGTAATAGTTTTCAGTAGGTTTTCATTAACGATTTCAGGAGGGCCCACATGCGGTCTCGTTTCGCCATCGGTCTGGTCGCCACCACCGCACTCGTCCTGTCCGCATGTTCGGACGCCGATACCGCCGACACCACCGGCACCAAAGCCGAGCAAGCCGCCGGGGACGTCTCCCTCGTCGTCACCACCACCCCGCTCGGTTCCGTCACCGAGCAGATCGCCACCTGCGCCGGCGGCACCTCGACCACCCTCATGCCGGTCAACGCCGACCCGCACGACTTCTCCGCCTCCTCCGCCCAGGTGGCCGACATGGTCAAGGCCGACCTCGTCATCGCCAACGGTCTGGGGCTCGAGGGCGGCCTCGACGCCTCCCTGCAGCAGGTCGAGGCCGACGGCACCGAGGTTCTCCACGTCGCCGAGCACATTGACCCGCTGCCGTGGGGTGACCACGAGCATGAGCACGCCCACGAGGAGGAGGGCCACGAGGGTCACAACCACGGCGACCTCGACCCGCACTTCTGGCTGGACGTCGCCCGCATGGCCGAGGCCGCGCAGCTCATCGGTGACGAGGTCGCGGAGCGCACCGGCGACGACACCTGGTCCGAGTGCGGCACCGAGGTCTCTGGGGAGCTCACCGCCCTCGACGAGGAGATCCGCGAGAACCTCTCCATCATCCCGGAGGAGCGTCGCACCATCGTCACCGACCACGAGGCCTTCGGCTACTTCAACAACGCCTACGACTTCCACTCCGCCGGCGTGGTCATCCCGGGCGGTTCCACTGAGGCGCAGCCGTCCTCGGCGGATCTGGCGTCGCTCGCCGGCGTCATCCGGGAGGAGAACGTCCCGGTCATCTTCACCAACGCCGCCGTCAACCAGACGCTGGTCGACGCCCTGGCCGCCGAGGTGGGCGAGGACGTCCAGGTGGTCTCCCTGTACGAGGGTTCCGTCGGCCCGAAGGACGGTCCGGCCGCTGACTACCAGGGCATGATGCGCGAGAACGCACGACTCATCGTCGAGGCGCTGGGTTAACTAGAGTTGTTTCGTGACTGATTGGCTTCTCGACCCCTTCCTGCTGGGCTTCCAGCAGCGGGCCCTCATCGGTGGGCTCATCGCCGCGGTGATGAGCGCCACCGTCGGCGTCTGGCTCGTGCTCCGTGGCATGAGCTTCTTCGGTGACGCCTTCGTCCACGGGGTGCTGCCGGGTATCGCGGCCGCCGTGGTCTTCGACTTCAACCCGATCCTCGGCGCCGCGGTGGCGGCCGCGGTGATGGTGGGTGCGGTGGAGGTGATCCACCGGCACACGCACCTCAAGGAGGACACCGCCATCGGCCTGCTGTTCGTCGGCATGATGGCGCTGGGTGTGGTCATCATCTCCCGCTCGGACTCGTACTCCGGTTCGCTGACCAGCATCCTCTTCGGTGACGCGCTCGGCGTGTCCTGGGAGGCCATCCGGCAGCAGGCGGTGCTGGCGGCCATCGTCATCGCCGGGTCGCTGCTGCTCTACCGTCCCCTCATGGCGTTGTCGTTCTCGCCGGTGAAGGCGGAGAGCCTCGGCATGCGCCCGAAGCTGACGCACGCGCTGCTGCTCGTGCTCATCGCGACGAGCGTCATCGGCAGTTTCCAGGCGGTGGGCACGATGCTGGTGTTCAGCCTGCTCGTCGCCCCGCCGGCGACGGCCGCGCTGCTCTCGCGGTCGATCCCCACGATGATCGCGGTGTCCGCCCTCATCGGCGCGGCGTCGGTGTTCATCGGCCTCATCCTCTCCTTCCACCTGGGCACCGCCGCCGCGGCGACGATGGCCCTCGTCCCGATCGCCGCGTTCCTGGTCATCATGGAGTACCAGTACCTGCGTCGCCGCCTGGCCGGAAGGGGGCGGGCATGAGCACCGATCTCGCAGTGGGCCGGCAGGTCCAGCTGGGGTACGAGCGCATCGTCGCCGTCACCCCCTCCGACGTGAGCATCCCGCTGGGCAAGCTCACCGCCATCATCGGCCCCAACGGTTCCGGCAAGTCGACGTTGCTGCACGCCATCGGCGGGCTCATCACGCCCCAGGCCGGGCAGCTCGACGTCGCGTACCCGCGTCACCGCATCTCATACGTCATGCAGTCGGTGGCGTTCCCCGAGGGGGTGCCGCTGTCGGTGCGGGAGGTGGTCCGGATGGGCCGGTACCCGTCGGCGGGCTGGTTCGGGCGTTTCCGGGGCGTCGATAAGCAGCGTGTCGACGAGGTGATGGCCCGCCTCAACGTGACCGACCTGGGCAAACGACACCTCGAGGAGCTGTCCGGAGGACAGCGGCAGCGGGTGTACGTGGCGCAGGGCATGGCGCAGGACCACGACGTGCTGCTTCTCGACGAGCCGCTCACCGGCCTCGACATCGTCTCCGCGCGCATCATCGACGACATCATCCACGACGAGACCGACCGCGGGCGCACCGTCGTGCTCACGACGCACGACCTCGCTGAGGCGCGGGCGGCCGACCACGTGGTGCTCATGTCGGGACGCGTCGTCGCCTCCGGCCCACCGGAGCAGGTCCTCACCGAGGAGAACCTGCGGGAGGCCTACAACCTCGGCGAACTGCACGAGAACGGCGGGCTGTTCATCGACAGCCCGCACGAGGAGTGCTAGCTACATCTCGATGTAGCGGGCGCGGGCGATGGAGTACAGGCCGTAGAGCGCCAGGCCGATGCCGATGATGATGAGCAGCACCGAGCCGAAGGGCTGCTCGCCGAGGGTGCGCAGGGCGGCGTCGAGGCCCGCGGCCTGCTCGGGGTCGGACTTCCAGCCCGCGACGACGATGAGGATGCCCAGGATCGCGAACGCGATGCCGCGGGCGATGTACCCGGCCATGCCCGCGCCGACGATCGCGGTGCCGACGTTGCCGGATCCCGTGCCGGCCTCGAGGTCCTCCTTGAAGCGCTTCGTGGCGCCGTTGTAGATGCTGTACAGGCCGACGCCCAGGACGACGAGCCCGGCGATGATGACCAGCGCCGCGCCCCACGGCTGCTCGAGGACCGTGGCGGTGACGTCGGTGGCGGTGTCGCCGTCGGAGGTGGAGCCGCCGCGGGCGAAGGTGGCGGTGGTGAACGCCAGCGAGGAGAAGACGACGAAGAGGACGCCGCCCTTGGCCTTGTCCTTGAGTTCCTCGCCGAGGAACAGCTGGGTGAGGCGCCACAGGGCCAGGGCCGCCAGCGCGGCGACCGCCACCCACAGGAGGATCTGCCCGCCGGGGGCGTCGGCGATGGTGCCCAGCGCGCCGGAGTTGGACGCCTCCTCGCCGCCGGACCCGGTGGCGATGCGGAAGGCGATCCATCCGATGAGGATGTGGAGCACGCCCATGACGATGAAGCCGCCGCGGGCCATCATCTTCACGGCCGGGTGCTCGTTGGCCTTGCCTGCGTGCCGCTGGGCCTTGTCCTTCGCCTTGTTGCCGACGTTGCCGACGCTGCTTGTATCCATAAGCCCATTCAACCGTGTCAGGGGGTGTCGGGCCACCGTAGTGACCGAATCGCGCCCATGATGTTGTCACGTCTACAACGTTGCGTTAGTGTAGTCACGTCAACAACTTCACTGAGGAGCCTGAAGCACATGAAGATCGCCATTTTCGTCGGATCCGTCCGCAACGGCCGCTACGCCCGTATCGTCGGCGAGTGGGCCCTGCAGCAGCTCGAGTCCCGTAACGACGGCAACGCCTATGAGATCGTCGACCTCATGGAGCAGGACATCGATCCGCTCACCGCCGAGGTGCTCCCGGGCATGGCCAAGGGTGTCTACGAGGACCCCAAGACCACCGCCTGGTCCGAGCTCATCGCCGGCTTTGACGGCTACTTCTTCGTCACCGGCGAGCACAACGCCTCCGTCCCGGCCATGATGAAGAACGCCTACGACCAGCTGCACATCGAGTGGCAGAACAAGCCGGTGGGCTACATCGCCTACGGCGGTGGCGGCGGCATCGGTGCCGTCAAGCACTGGCGCGACATCACCGAGCGCGTCGGCATGATCAACCTGGCTACCGACGCCATGTTCCCCTTCGGCGAGTACTTCCCGGACTACGTCTTCACCCCGGGTGAGCGCGGTGCTGCCATGCTCCACGCCGTCGCCGACGAGCTTGTCGACGCCGCCGAGCGCGCCGCTGTCTCTGTCGAGGCGTAAGTTCCCTGGCAATCGCCCGCACATCCGCTGTGATGTGCGGGTTTTTCCGTTTGCGGAGTTGGTGCGGGCAGGGTCGGTGAGCTAATGTTGACGGGTCATCAACACGATTTCAGGGAGACACATGAAGATCGCAGTGTTCGTCGGCTCCATCCGCGAGGGCCGCACCGGCATCACCATCGGCCAGTGGGCCATCGAGCAGCTGGAGGCCCGTAACGACGGCCACACCTACCAGCTCGTCGACATCCTCGAGCAGAACCTCCGCCCCAACACCGCCCTGCCGCCGCGCATGGTCGAGAACGGCAACTACGCCGAGCCGACCACCCGCGCCTGGGCCGAGCTCATCGACGGTTTCGACGCCTACATCTTCGTCACCCCGGAGTACAACGCCTCCATGCCGGGCCCGATGAAGGACGCCTACGACCTCCTCTACGCCGAGTGGACCGGCAAGCCCATCGGCTTCATCGGCTACGGTTCCGACGCCGCCCGCACCGCCATCTCCCACTGGAACGACGTGGTCACCCGCGTCGGCATGACCCTCATCCCGGCCCAGGCCGAGTTCACCTTCCAGGACCACTTCCCGGACTTCGTGTTCACCCCGGGCGAGCAGGGCGCCACCTGGATCAACGCCATCGCCGACGAGCTCATCGACGCCGCCGACCGCGCCGCCGTCGAGGTCGAGGCCTAAGCCTGGTCCTAGTCCTAGTCCTAGT
>DGYFI06203__coassemble_1595_pt1 | contig 15322 bp, 16 predicted proteins | sample DGYFI06203__metabat2_high_PE_041 | metagenome-assembled genome bin DGYFI06203 | reverse complement strand
AAGGGCACCGCCGCCAGCCTGTTGACAACGTCGGTGAAATGTCACCTAACTGGGGACAACATCCTCCGGATGCGACATGAACACCGCGGACACACCCACGGCCCCGACCCCGGTGTGCACCGCCAGGGTGGCCTCCATCGGCAGGGACATGAGGCTGGAGCCTGCGGGCAGCACCTCGTCGAGCATGGCCTCGAGGTGGGCGGCGGAGTCGGCGGCGTCGTTGTGCTGGATGGCGACGAAGACGGGGCGACCGTCGGCACGCTCGATGACGAGCTCCACGAGGCGGGTGAACGCCTTCTCCTGCGTGCGGGTCTTGCCCACCAGCTCCAGCCTGCCCCCGGCGATCGACATGATCGGCTTGGTGGCCAGCAGCGTCGCCGACAGGGCGGTACCGGTGGAGATGCGCCCGGACCTCCGGATGTCCTCGATGCCGTGCAGGTAGACCCAGGTGGCGGACCGACCCAGCGTATCGACGGCGATGTCGTGGCACGTCTGCAGGTCAGCGCCCTCGGAGGCGAGTTTCGCGGCCGTCATCGCCGCCGCCCCGACGGCCATGCCGACGGAACCGGTCTCGATGACCCGCACCTGCTCCTCCGGGAAGATCGCCGCCGCCTGCACGGCCGCCGACCACGTGGAGGACAGTTCCTTCGCCAGGTGGAGGGCCAGCACGCCCTCATCGCCACCGCGCTCCAGCTGGCGGGCGTACGCCGCGACCAGCTCCAGGGAGGACAGGCCGGCCGTCGAGGCGCCGTCCCCCTCGCCGTCGGCCATGACGTGCAGGTCGACGACGGTGATCCCGAGCTCCTCGACGACGTCGGCGGGCAGCCCCGCGGACGAGTCGGTGACGATACGTACCGGCATCTATCCCATGTTCCATCCGTCGAGGTACCACTGGGCGTCGGCGACGGTCTCCCGGGTGAACACCGGGGCCCCCGTCTGGGTGCCGCCGTTGCCGGACTCGACACCGTGCGAGACGTCGTCCAGGGCGTCGCGGCTGCCCGGCTGATACCGGGGGCGTGCCGTGAGCTCGGAGCGGCGGGTGTTCTTCAGACCCGACAACATCGGGTACATGCCCACCTCGAGGTCGAGGAGGCTGGAGGTCACCGCCGAGATCGTGCCGCCGTGGGCGACGATGAGCACGGCGTGACCGTCCCACTCGCCGTAGTCACGCATGAGCTCGTCAATGACGGGACGGGCGCGGCCGGCCACCTGCACGCGGGACTCGCCACCCGGCGGGGCCCACGTCGCGTCGTGACGCCACGCCGCGCGCGCACCCGGCAGCTCCTCATCCACCTCGGCGGAGGTGCGGGACTGCCACTCCCCCAGGTGCGTCTCACGCAGCCGCTCATCCCGCTCCACCTCGAGACCGAGCTGCTCGGCGATGATCGTCGCGGTGTCGAAGGCGCGGGACAGATCGGAGGAGATGATGCGGGTGATCGGTTCGTCGACCAGCGCCTGTCCGGCGCGCGCCGCCTGCTCCCGACCCAGATCCGACAGGTGGGTGTCCAGCTGTCCCTGCATACGACGGGTGGCGTTGTAGTCGGTCTGACCGTGGCGGATCAGAATCAGGCGGCGTGTCATGAGGTCAGTACTCCTCGTCGATGTCGCCCGGCGCCTCGGCGGCGAGCGGAATGTCGTCGATGGACTCCACGGAGCGGGTGTCCACGTCATCCTCGGTCCAGGACCCCGGGCGCTCCGGCGGCTCCAGACCCTCCACCTCGATGAGCGGGCAGTCGCGGTAGAGACGGTCCAGGCCGTAGAACTCGCGCTCCGCGTCACGCTGGACGTGGACCACCAGCCCGCCGTAGTCGAGCAGCACCCAGCGGTTCTCGCGGTTGCCCTCGCGGCGCTTCGGCTCGACGCCCGCCTTGGTGAGCTCATCCTCGACCTCTTCGACGATGGCGCCGACCTGGCGCTCGTTGTCCGCCGAGGCCACGACGAAGACATCGGTGATGGCCATGACGTCGGACACGTCGAAGACCGCGATGTTACGTGCCAGCTTCTCATCGGCGGCGAGAGCCGCGATGGTGGCCAGGCGGCGGGATTGGTCAGAAACAGTCACAGAGATCCTTCACAGAGTTGACGTTGATTCACGTTGATGCACAAAATCAGATATGAGTTTCCCACGGAGCGGGCACTTTTCCTAGTTTACGCACAGCAACGCCCGCCGGGCGTCAGTACAGATCATTCTTCGCGATGTACTGCACCACCCCGTCCGGCACCAGGTACCACACCGGGCGCCCCTCCGAGGCGCGCTGCCGGACGTCGGTGGAGGAGATCGCCATCGCCGGGACGTCGATGAGGTGGACCCGCTCCTGGTGCGCCTCCGGCAGCATCTCCTCCGTGAGGTCGTACCCGGGGCGCGTGACGCCGACGAACTCCGCCAGGTCGAACATCTTGTCCCAGTCCCGCCACGTGAGGATGGACTGCAGGGCGTCGGCACCCGTGATGAAGAACAGCTCCGCCCCCGGGTACTGCGCCCGCAGATCAGTGAGCGTATCGACGGTGTACGTGTCACCGCCGCGGTCGATGTCCACGCGGGAGACATGGAACCGCGGGTTCGACGCGGTGGCGATGACCGTCATGAGGTAGCGGTCCTCCGCCGGGGAGACCTTCTTGTCGGCCTTCTGCCACGGCTGACCGGTGGGGACGAACACCACGCGGTCCAGTGCGAACCGGTCCGCCACCTCACTGGCGGCGACGAGGTGTCCGTGGTGGATCGGGTCGAAGGTGCCACCCATGACACCGATGCGCTCTGTCATGGACGGGAAGTATATCCGGTGATCCAGCCCGCGAAGGTGTCCGAGACCTGTGCGTCGTACTCGGAGGCGCCGTTCTCCTCGATCTCGAGGAAGTAGTTGGCGTGGACACCGCCCTTGGTGGTCAGGGACCCCCCGAGAGCGCTGGAGGTGACGTCACAGACGAAGTCGTCGGCCGCGCAGTAGTTGAGGCGCTGGACGTCCGCCTGCGTCGGCTGGACCGCCCGCGGGAGGCTGGACAGCAGTCCACCACCGCGGGCAGGCTGCCCGATGACCGTGCTGTCCCCCGGCGTGAGCAGAGGATTACCCAGATACAACGAGCCGATGAGCTGGCCGCGCTCCGCCAGCGTCTCCTCCTGCGGTGCCAGCACGAGGGCGCCCTGGGAGTATCCGATGAGGATGTAGCCAGGCGCACACCCGGTCTGCTCCTCCCAGGAGTCGATGTAGCCCATGGTGCCCCGGATGCCGGCGTGCAGGCTCTCGGCGAAACCGACGGTGGCGTCGTAGGCCAGGAGGTGGGCGGGGCGCTCACGCACGGTGTCCACCGCGCGGCGGGCGAACTCGCGGTTCTCGACGTCCTCCCCGTCCTCCGTCAGGTGCGGGACCGGGAACTCTGCCGGATAGACGCTCGCATCGAGGCCCAGCACGTGCACGTCCTTCATCAGCGAGGTGCCGGTCTGCTCCCGGTGTCGTTGCTCGGAGAAATGCAGGAACGCGCGGATGTTCCGCTCCTCATAGCCGTTGGATACCCAGGGCGCCTCATCCGAGTACCGGGTCGGCTTCAGATACTCATTCTGGTCACTGCCCCGGGCGGCGACGACCGCCACCGCGGGGCACTCCTGCGCACCCGCCTGTGCCTCTACCGACGGTGCGACGACGACCCCCGCCGCCACCGCGGCTGCCACGAGAAAGCGAAAAGACCACATAACTCGTGAGCATACCCTGAGGGGTTCCTAGGGGCGCGTCTGGCCGGTACCCTGCAGGATCCACTTCGTGGAGGTCAGCTCCGGCAGGGCCATGGGGCCGCGGGCGTGGAGCTTCTGGGTGGAGATGCCGATCTCCGCGCCCATGCCGTACTGCTCACCGTCGGTGAACGCGGTGGAGGCGTTGACCATGACGGCCGCGGCGTCGACCTCGTCGGCGAACTTCTGCGCGGTGGCGATGTTGCTCGTGGCGATGGCCTCGGTGTGGCCGGTGGTCCAGCGGGCGATGTGCTCGATGGCCCCCTCGACGCCGTCGACGACCTTGGCGGCGATGTCCATGGACAGGTACTCGTCGCCCCAGTCCGTGTCGTCCGCCTGGACGATGTCCTGCGCGCCGAAGGCCTCGAGCTCGGCGACCTCACCGTGGACGGTGACGCCCGCCTCCTGGAGAGCCTCGATGATGCGCAGCTTGGCGGCGTCGTCGTGCGCGGCGTCGATGAGCACCGTCTCGGTGGCGTTGCACACCGAGCAGCGACGGGTCTTGCCGTTGAGCATCATGGCGATGCCCTGCTCGAGGTCGCCCTCGGCGTCGATGTAGAAGTGGCAGTTGCCGGTACCGGTCTCGATGGCCGGGACGGTGGCGTTGGTGACCACCGTCTCGATGAGGCGGGCGCCGCCGCGCGGGATGACCACGTCGACGAGGCCGCGGGCGGTGATGAGGTCCTGGACGGAGTCATGGGTGTCACACGGCAGCAGCTGCACCGTCTCCCGCGGCAGACCGAAATCGGCGACGACGCCCTGCAGGATGTCGACGAGCTTGGCGTTGGAGTGCTTGGCGGTGCGCGAGCCGCGCAGCAGCGGCACGTTGCCCGACTTCAGGGCCAGGCCGAAAGCGTCGACGGTGACGTTCGGGCGGGCCTCGTAGACCATGCCCATGACGCCCAGCGGGACGCGGATCTGGCGCATCTGGATGCCGTTGGGCATGACGCCGCCGGTGAGCACCTCACCCACCGGATCCTTGAGGCCGGCGACCTGGCGCAGGCCACCGGCGATTCCCTCGATGCGCGCGGCGTCGAGGGAGAGACGGTCGATGAGGGCCTCGGTCAGGCCCTCGGCGCGACCGGAATCGATGTCCTGCTGGTTCGCGGCGATGATGTCGTCGGTCTGCGCGATGAGGGCATCGGCGGCCGCGTGGAGGATGTCGTTCTTCTTCGCGGACGGCAGCTGCGCCAGAACCGGGGCGACAGCCTTGGCCGCACGGGCCTTGGTCAGTACTTCTTCACGTTCAATGGCGCGGGTGTCAGTCATGGGTATCGAGTGTAGCGAAACACTCAGTATCCTGCGTCGAGGTTGACCTCGTTCGGCATCCTCTCCCCCGCCTCGAAGGCGGCCGCATTCTCGACGACCAGACGCCCCGTCCGCTCCTGGATGATCGTGTACGTGTTCGCGGTGTGCGGCGTGATCATGCAGGTCTCGATGTCCCACAGGGGGTGGTCGTCGGGCAGGGGCTCAGGCTCGGTGACATCCAGCGCCGCACCCGCGATCGTGCCGTTCCGGAGCGCCTCGACGAGATCGTCGGTGTGCACCAGCGGGCCGCGGGCGACGTTGACGAGCACCGCGTTCGACCGCATCTTCCCGAACACGTCCCGGTTGATCATGTGGCGGGTCTCCGGCGTGAGCGGCGCGAGCACCACGACCACGTCCGCCTTGCCCCACACCCGGTCGACGTCGGCGATGGCATAGGACTCGTCGGCGCCGTCGACCGTGCGCCCCGAGCGGGTGACGGCGATGATCCGCACCCCGAACACCGACAGCATCTCGATGAGCTTCACCGCAATGCGCCCGGCACCGATGATGGCCACCGTCTTGTTGTCGAACAACCACTGTTTCCGCTTATCGACGTCCCGCCGCACCGACCACTCCCCCGCCAGCGTGATCATCTTGTGCATGTGCATCTGCGCCAGCAGGATGGCGATCGTCGACTCGGCGACCGTGTCGTCGTACAGGCCCGAGGCACACGCCCAGCGCACCCCGCCGGGGCGGATGAGGCCGGCCTCGTGGAGGGCGTCGATACCGGCGAACGTGGCCTGCACGTAACGGATGTTCTCGGGCAGCGGATCCGGGAACTTGCCCGGACCGCCGTTGAACACGAGGAAGTCCGCGTCATGGACGTCCTCGACGAACGTGTGACCGGCGGCCTCGATCTCGGCGATGGCGTCCGGCCACTCCTGGGGCTGGAATGCGAACTTCATGTGTCCACGCTACCGGAACTCAGTAGCCGAGTGTGATGTCCACCTCAGTCGGCATCCGCTCTCCCGCCTCGAAGGCCGCGGCGTTGGCGATGACCTGTGGGGCGACCATCTGCTGCGCGATCCGGCCCGTCGCGGCGATGTGCGGGGTGATGGTGCAGTTCGGCAGCCGCCACAACGGGTGTCCGTCCGGCAGGGGCTCCGGGTCGGTGACGTCCATCGCGGCCCCGGCGATCTCCCCGTCCCGCAGGGCGGCGACGAGGTCGTCGGTGACGATGAGCTCACCACGCCCGACGTTGACCACCACGGCGGAACGCTTCATCCGGGCCAGCACGCCCGCGTCGACCATGCCGGAGGTCTCCTCGGTGAGCGGCGCGGCGAGGATGAAGGCGTCCGCCTCCTCCCACACGTGGCCGGCCTCCGACTGCGGGTACGTCTCGTCCGCGCCCTCCACGGGGCGACCGGAACGGTTGACCGCGATGACCTTCACCCCGAAGGGGCGGAGCATGGGGATGAGCGCGTCGGCGATGCCACCGGCACCGATGATGGCGACCGTGCCGCCGTCGATGAGCCAGCCCTGCGCGGCGTCGATCGCTCCGCGGGCGCTGAACGACGACGCCAACGTCGCGGTCTTGACGTGGTGGAGCTGCGACAGAAGCAGGGTCAGGGCGATCTCGGCGACGGGGCGACCGTAGACGCCCGCGGCGTTGGCCCAGCGGACGCCGGGGCGGATGACGCCGGCGTCGAGAAGTCGGTCGATCCCGGAGAACACGAACTGGACGAAGCCGACGCTCCCCGGCAGCGGATCCGGCAACGGTCCGCCGGTGTAGATGAGGAACTCCGCCTCCTCGAGGCCCACGGGCTCGTGGCCGGCGGCCGCGACCTCGGCGACGACCCCGGGCCACACGCCCGGGTGCATGCAGAACTTCATGTCTACAGGCGCGACGCGTAGTTCGACAGGTAGTCCGCGTGGACCACGGGGCGTCGCTGCCCCTCGGGAAGTTCATCGGTGTGCTTGCCCAGCATGCCCGTGAGCTGCTCGGAGTCGTACGCCACCTCGCCGCGGCCGACGACCTGGCCGTCCGGGCCGATGATGTCGACGATCTCCCCGGCGTGGAACTCACCCTCGACGGCGGTGATGCCCACCGCGAGCAGCGAGGTGCCGCCGGCGGTGACGGCCTTGACCGCGCCTTCATCGAGACGCAGGGTGCCGCCGGTGTCCGCGGAGTACAGCGCCCAGAATTTCCAGGCGGACAGGCGCCCCTCGCGCGGATGGAAGACGGTGCCCACCGAGGCGTCCTCGAGGGCGGGGCCGATGTTGTCGGCCGAGGTGAGCAGCACCGGCACGCCGCCACGGGAGGCGAGACGCGCGGCGGAGACCTTCGAGGCCATACCGCCGGTACCCACCAGGCCACCGTCACCGGCGACGACCCCCTTGAGGTCCTTGCCCGTGCGCACCTCGGAGATGAAACGCGCATCCGGCTCGGCCGGGTTACGGTCGTAGAGGCCGTCGACGTCCGACAGCAGCACCAGGGCATCAGCGCTGGTCAGGTGCGCCACGATGGCGGATAGGCGGTCGTTGTCGCCGAAGCGCATCTCGGAGGTGGCCACCGTGTCGTTCTCGTTGACGATCGGGATGGCACGCAGCTGGCGCAGGCGGTCGATGGTGCGCTGGGCGTTGCGGGCCCGGTCACGGCGGCCAGCGTCCGACGCGGTGAGCAGGACCTGACCGATGGTGCGGTGGTAACGGGCGAAGGAACGACCCCACTGGTGCGCGAGGTGCACCTGGCCCACGGCCGCCGCCGCCTGCTTCGTCGCCAGGTCCGTGGGGCGCTGGGTGAGACCGAGCGGGCCCATGCCCGCGGCCACGGCACCCGAGGACACCACGATGATGTCCGAGTTCACCATGCGGGCCTGCAGGGCGTCGACGATGTGGTTGATCTTGTTGGGGTCGACCGTGAAGTCGTCGTTCGTCAGGGACGAGGAACCGATCTTGACCACCACGCGCTTCGCCTGCGCGATGTGGGAACGCATCTCCGACTCGTGGCCGAACGCGGGACTCTGCTCCGGCGGTACGGCCGGACCCGGGAACTCGACGTCGTCGTCATGATTCCGGTACGGGGACAGGGGCAGTCCAGAAGGTCGCGTAGTCATGATCAACCAGCCTACCGAACTGCCCCGGCCCGGACCGCCCGGCCGGCGTCGGCAGGCGGCAAAGAAGGCCGCGAAGGCCTCCCCGCCTCGGCGGAAAGGGGGCTTCGAGGCACGTTCTGCCGCGCCACCCGGTTGCCCCGGTCCCCTAGCCCTCCCAGCGCTCGCGGGAGGCCTCCTCGCCGTCGCCGTAGTCGAACTCGTCGATGAGACCACGACGGGCCTGGGAGGCACGCTTGCGCTCCGCCGCCGAGGTGCGCTCGGTGGACATGAGGCGGGCGTCCTGGCCGCGGCCGGCCACCGTCGGGTCGACGCCGGAGCCGGTGAGCGGCTCCCACTCGAAGGAGATGTCGCCGATGGTGACCTGCGCGCCCTCGCGGGCCCCGGCCTTACGCAGCGCGTCCTCCACGCCGATCTTGTTGAGGCGGTCCGCCAGGTAGCCGATGGCCTCGTCGTTCTCGAAGTCGGTCTGGTTGATCCAGCGCTCGATCTTCGCGCCGCGCACGATGAACGCGCCCTCGAACTCCGGGTCCTCCTCGACGGTGAACTCCGGCTCGCCCTTGCGGCGCGCATCGACGGCCTGGGGGCGGATGATGGTGTGCTCGGTGTCGACGGCCACCTTCGGCCGGCGACGACGGTCCTTCTTCACGATCTCCAGCAGCTGGTACTTCAGCGGCTCCAGGCCCTGGTGGGCGACGGCGGAGACGATGAACACCGGCCAGCCGAACTTCTCCTCCAGGTCCTCCTTGAGGAACTCCGCCAGCTCCAGCGCCTCCGGGACGTCGGCCTTGTTGAGCACGACGACGCGCGGGCGGTCCCGCAGGTCACCGAGGCCGAGGTCGCCGTCGAGAACCGACTCGTAGGCGGCGAGCTCCGCCTCGAGGGCCTCGATGTCGGAGATCGGGTCGCGGCCCGGGTCCATGGTGGCGGTGTCCACCACGTGCACGAGCACGGAGGTGCGCTCGATGTGGCGCAGGAAGTCCAGGCCCAGGCCCTTGCCCTCGGAGGCACCCGGGATGAGACCCGGGACGTCCGCCATGGTGAAGGACTCGTGGCCGACGTTGACGACGCCGAGGTTCGGGGCCAGCGTCGTGAAGGGGTAGTCGGCGATCTTCGGCTTCGCCGCCGACAGCACCGAGATGAGCGAGGACTTGCCCGCCGAGGGGAAGCCCACGAGGCCGACGTCCGCCATGGTCTTCAGCTCGAGGACGAGGTCGTGCTGCTCGCCCTCCTCTCCCTTGAGCGCGAAGCCCGGCGCCTTCCGACGGTGCGACGCCAGCGCCGCGTTACCCAGACCACCGACGCCACCCTCGGCGGCGATGAAGCGGGTCCCCGGGATGGTGAGGTCCGCGAGGAACTCCCCCGCCTCCGACATGACGACCGTGCCCACCGGCACCTCCAGCACGAGGTCCTCGCCGCGGGCGCCGTGGCGGTGGCGGCCGGCACCGTTGGCACCACGCGGGGCCTTGAGGTGGGGACGGAAGTGGAAGTCCATGAGCGTGTGCACCTGGGTGGACACCTCGAGGATGATGTCACCGCCGTGGCCGCCGTTACCGCCGTCCGGGCCGCCGAGCGGCTTGAACTTCTCGCGGTGGACGGACACGCAGCCGTGGCCGCCGTCGCCGGCGGACAGGTGCAGGACAACGCGGTCTACGAAGCGGGACATGGGGTCTCCTCCTGGAGGTGTGGTGTGTTCACCCAGAATAGTCGGGTGATGCGCGAAGCCCGCCGCTCCCTCACGGGATGCGACGGGCTCCAGGCTGTTGCGGGCGACTAGGCGTCGACGGTCACAGCCTCGTTCTCGACGATGTTGACCATGCGACGGTTGCGCTTGATGCCGAACTGGACGGCACCGGCCTTCAGGGCGAAGAGAGTGTCGTCGCCACCGCGACCGACGTTCTCGCCCGGGTGGAACTTGGTGCCGCGCTGGCGGACCAGGATCTCACCGGCCTTGACCTGCTGGCCACCGAAACGCTTCACGCCGAGGCGCTTGGCCTCGGAGTCGCGGCCGTTGCTGGAGCTGGATGCACCCTTCTTAGTTGCCATTGGTTACCCTCCTTGGCTTACTTGATACCGGTGACCTTGATGACCGTCAGCGGCTGACGGTGACCCTGGCGCTTCTTGTAGCCGGTCTTGTTCTTGTACTTGAGAATGTCGATCTTCGGGCCCTTGGTGTGCTCGACGATCTCCGCAGCGACGCTCACCTTGGCGAGGTCCTCGGACTTGGAGGTGACGTTGGCACCGTCGACGAGCAGAACCGGGGTGAGAGCCACGGACGCGCCCTGCTCACCCTCGATCTTCTCGACCTTGACGAGGTCGCCTTCGGCAACCTTGTACTGCTTGCCGCCGGTCTTGACGATCGCGTACATAGAGGGTTACCCCTTATCTAAACTCGGATCAGGCCCGCCGACCGCGCACCTGAATGGACGTATTTCATTTGCGTTCCGGGGCAGCAGCACGCCTGACCTGCTAAGATCTGGCGGCGCAATATCCCCAAAACAGCGACTGTCAAAGACTACCCCGTCAGGGGCGGAAAAGACAAACCACTGCTAGCGGCCACTTGTCCGGCGCGCCACGCGACGCCGCCCACGACCCCGCTTCTCGACGTCGCCCTGTTCCTGCTTCGCAGGCACCTCCGGCTTCTCGACGCCCGCCGTTGTCCGGCGCACCGCGCGACGGCGGCCCCGGGAGCGGGTCACCGTCGGCGCGCCCGAGGAGACCTCGGACGGCCGGTTGGAACGCGGCTTCTCCTCCTGCGGCTCCTGCGTCTCCTGCGGTTCAGTCTGCTCCACCTGCTCCGGCGCGCGGCTGCGGGTGGCGCGCCGACGACGGCGACGACCGCCCTCCTCCTGCTCCGGCTCGGGCTCAGGGCGCTCGGAGACCTTGATCATCGTGTCCTCCGCCTGCGCGACGGGGCCGCTCGGGACGGATCCCGGGAAATCCTCGCGCTGCGGGCGACGGTCCGAGCGGGAGTTGCCGCGGGTCCGGCGACGACGACGCGGGGAGGCGTCGAACTCGGCGACGGCCTCCTGGAAGGACTTCTCCGGCACATAGTCGGCGCCCGTCGGCTCGTCCGGGTCCTCCTCGCCGGCGTGGTCGAGGGCGGCGGAGACGATCTCCTCGATCTCCTCGATGTCGGTGACGTCGGTGACGTCGGTGGCAGCCTCGCGTCCGCGGCTCGTGCCACGGCGCCCGCGGCGGGAACGGCGGCGTCGGGAAGCTCCCTCCCTGTCGTCGTCCTCAGTGACGACGACCGCGGCGGCGAGCTCCTCAATATCAGAGGTGTCGGAGGTGTCGGTGCTCTCCTCCGTCTCCTCCTGCTTCGTCTGCTTCTCCTCGCGGTGCATGGCGCGGGCCGCCGGGTGCTCCTGCGGCTTCTTGCGCGGCTTCTCGGGGATCTCGATGGGCTCCTCGACCGGATCCTCGTGGAGGATGAGGCCGCGGCCGCCGCAGTGCTCGCACTCGGTGGAGAAGGTCTCCAGCAGGCCGGTGCCCAGGCGCTTGCGGGTCATCTGGACGAGGCCGAGGGAGGTGACCTCGGAGACCTGGTGGCGCGTGCGGTCGCGGCCGAGGGCCTCCTTGAGGCGGCGCAGGACGAGCTCCTGGTTCTCGGGCAGGACCATGTCGATGAAGTCGACGACGATCATGCCGCCGAGGTCACGCAGGCGCATCTGGCGGACGATCTCCTCGGCCGCCTCCAGGTTGTTGCGGGTGACGGTCTCCTCGAGGTTGCCGCCGGAGCCGGTGAACTTGCCGGTGTTGACGTCGACGACGGTCATGGCCTCGGTGCGGTCGATGACCAGGGAGCCGCCGGAGGGCAGCCACACCTTGCGGTTGAGGGCCTTCTGCAGCTGCTCGTCGACGCGGAAGCGGGCGAAGGCGTCGACGCCCTCGTGCTCGGAGCGCTGGTACTTCTGCAGGCGGTCGAGCAGGTCGGGGGCGACGGACTTCACGTAGGCGTGGACGGTGTTCCAGGCGCGGTCGCCGTCGACGATGAGGGAGGTGAAGTCCTCGTTGAACAGGTCGCGGACCACCTTGACCAGCATGTCCGGCTCTTCGTACATGGTGACGGGCTTGGAGCCGCGGGAGTTGATCTCGGAGTCCGCGCGGGTCTGGATGTCCTCCCACAGGCGGTGCAGACGATCGACATCCGCCGCGATGGCCTCCTCCGAGACGTTCTCCGCGGCGGTGCGGATGATGGCGCCACCCTGCCCCGGCACGACCTTGGCCAGGATCTCCTTGAGACGCTTGCGCTCCGGCCCGGGCAGCTTGCGGGAGATGCCCGCGCTGCGCCCGCCCGGCACGTACACCAGGTAGCGGCCGGCCAGCGAGATCTGCGTGGTCAGGCGGGCACCCTTGTGCCCGACCGGGTCCTTGCTCACCTGGACGAGCACCTGGTCGCCGGACTTCAGTGCCTGCTCGATCTTGCGGCTGCGGCCACCCAGGCCGGCGGACTTCCAGTCGACCTCACCGGCGTAGAGGACGCCGTTGCGACCCTTGCCGATGTCGATGAACGCGGCCTCCATGCTCGGCAGCACGTTCTGGACGCGGCCCAGGTAGATGTTGCCGATCATCGAGGCCTGCGCCTCGCTGGTGACGAAGTGCTCGACCAGCAGATCGTCCTCCAGCACGCCGACCTGCGTCACCATGCCCGGATGATCGTGGCGCTGGCGCTCACGCACCACCATGGTGCGGGCCACGGATTCGCGGCGCGCCAGGAACTCCGCCTGCGAGACGATGTGCTTCTTGCGACGCCCCTCCTCGCGCAGCTCCGCGCGACGGCGGCGCTGCGACTCCAGACGGGTCGAGCCCTTGAGGGCGACGGGCTCCTCCGGGAGATCGTCGTCATCCTCCGGCTCCTGCTTGTCGACGCCGCCTTCCTCGACCTTCTCGGTCTCCTCGGCACCGCGACCGCGGCCTGCGCCGCGGCGGCCGCGACGGCGACGTCGGAAAGCGGCGGGCTCCTCCTCGTCGTCCTCCTCCTCGGCGGGGGCCGGCGCGGGTGCGGAGGTGTCGGGTGCCATGAACAGCGGCACGAACTGGGCCGGTTCCTCGGACGGCTTCGGGGTGACCTCCGGGGTGACGTCCTCGAGGAGGTCCTCCTCCGGCTGCTCCTTGAGCAGTTCCGCGAGGTCCGCCTCGACCTTCTCCTCGATCTGGGAGATCTCGTTGGCGACGTTCTTGCGCACCCGGGTGCGGATCTTCTCCTCGTCCTGTGCGGGCTCCTCCGGCGCGGGCTCCAGCGCGGCCTTGACCTTCTCCACCTCCTCGACGGTGAGGGTGGACTGGGCGACCTTCTTCAGGTCCATGCCCGCGAGGACCTCGATGATCTCCTTCGAGGTCCTGCCCAGCTCCTTGGCCAGGGCGTGGACGCGGACCTTCGGGGCGGCGGCCTCAGCGGTCTTCCGGGTGGCCCGGCGCCGCTTCTTCGGCGCCTCCGCCCCGGTCTGGCCGTCGTTGTGGTCGGTGGGTTCGGTGGAATCAGCCACGGGTGCTCCTGTAGTTGTGTTCGGCCGGCTCCCCGGGCGCTGGCAAGGTGTCCTCGCCGCCGCCGCACAGGGGCCGACCGCAAAGTTCTGCGGTTATCTTCTGTATTTACTTGTGACTTCTGCGGGTACCGCATCGTGCGGCCCGCGTCCCATTGTGGCACACCACGGGCCGGAGGTTCGCGAACGACTATGGTGGGCGGCGATGAGCACTCCGCCGGTCCCCCTGCACCGGGCGCTGGCACCCAGCCTCGGCATCGCCGCCAGCATCACCCTCCTCCACCTGGGGATGGTTCTGGCGGGGCTGGTCGCGGCGGTGGTCACGGCCGGGGTGGCGTTCCTGGTTCTGCCGCGTCACGTTTTCAGCGGCGGCATGGACATGATGAGCACCTCGGACGCCGACTACACCCGCTGGGATCACATCCGGCCCTTCCTCCCGGGCGCCCTCGGTTTCCTCTCGGGGTCGGTCCTCGCCGACCTGCCGACACCCTCGGTCGTGTGGCCGTTCTACTTCGTGTCGGTCACGGGAGTGATCCTGTGGTCCTTCGCCGCGGAGGGGCGGCGTGCCGCAGCGGTCGGTCGGCGGCGGGCCCGGCGCGCCCTGGAGCAGACGTCACTGGAGGATGCCACCACCACCCGCCTCGACGCCGCGGACGCCCACCGCGAGTTGCTCAAGGGTCTGGCGGAACTCGGCGCGGTCGACGGGATCCGCGCGCGGATGTGGCGGCTGGCCGGGTACCTCGACCGGGAGGTGCCCGGAGTACACGAGGAGGTGCGCGCGCTGCAGCAGGTCGGGGTGGTCGGCCTCTCGACGGTCGACGCCGGCGCGGACATCTCCCGCCACCTGGTGGAGATCACCCCGGTGGGGGTGCGGGTCCTGGAGGAGCTGCGGAATCGGTGAAGGCCGCCCCAGGTGGTGCGGCCCTTCGTCAAGAAGTGAACTACAGGTTCGGGAACCAGATGTTGATCTCGCGCTCGGCGGACTCCGGGGAGTCGGAGCCGTGGACGACGTTCTCGCCGACGGTCAGGGCGAAGTCACCGCGGATGGTGCCCGGGGTGGCCTTGGAGACCGGGTCGGTGCCGCCGGCCAGCTGACGCCAGGCCTCGATGGCACGCTCGCCCTCGACGATGCCGGCGACCAGCGGAGCGGAGGTGATGAACTCGACGAGCTGACCGAAGAAGGGCTTGTCCGAGTGCTCCGCGTAGTGCTGCTCGGCGGTGGCGCGGTCGGCGACGCGCAGGTCCAGAGCGGTGAGCTTGAGGCCCTTGCGCTCGATGCGGGCGATGATCTCGCCGACGTGGCCGTTCTTGACGCCGTCCGGCTTGATGAGGATGAGAGTGCGTTCAGTCATGTTTGGACATCCTACCGGACACCCGCCCACCCGGCGCGGGAAGGTTGTGGGACAGGCGTCACATCCCGGCGCCTACCTCAGATCCCGGACGACCTCCCGGGCATGTTCCGGCGTGGCGTCGCGGAACCACAGCTGGAACTGACGGACGGCGGCCCCCTCGTCGCCACGGTCGAGCATGGCGCGGAGGGTGTCGCGCTTCTCGTCATTGAGGACGATGGGCTTCGGCTCGCGGGTGGCGGCCGTCATCTTGAGCCCGAGGACGAGGAAGACGCCGGCGACGAGCAGGGCCAGCACCGCGGCGATGTCGGAGACCGGGGCGAACTTGAGGGCGAGTGCCACCACGCAGAAGGCGGCGGCGAGTCCGAGGTAGAGGGCGCGCATGGGGGTCATCCTATCGCCGGC
>DGYFI06203__coassemble_1573_pt1 | contig 15657 bp, 17 predicted proteins | sample DGYFI06203__metabat2_high_PE_041 | metagenome-assembled genome bin DGYFI06203 | reverse complement strand
ATCTGGGGACGCGCACATGCAGGCGGGTGGGGAACCCCACCACCGGCAGATCGACCAGAGTCCGGACCACGTGATCACGTTTCGTCCCGGGGTGTCCGCACTCGGGACAGGTGGTGGCCACGGCCACCGGGGTGGCGTCGATGATGGTGATGTTGCCGGCGTCAGCGGCTCCGGTGATGGTCAGGCCGATTTCTGCCGTGCGGCAGATGGTGTCGGCGACGAGGTTGCCACTAGGCTGCACAGTAGGGTCCTGGTTCGGTCAGATGGAAGCTTCGCAACTCTCATCTTGTACCGGCCAGGACCTCTACATGTTGTGCCACCCCGAACCCCACCCCGTGGTCAGCTACGCATTCCAAATCGTGAAGAGCCCCTCTTCCTCGCCCTGCTGTGGGTGCTGCTCGCCGGGTGGGACGCCGACTACCTGGCGTACGGCGTGGTCAGCGTCGCCGCGGCCACCGCACTGAGCCATCTCCTCGTGCCGCGTTCCCGGCTGCGTCTGCACGTGGTGGGCACCGCCCGGCTCGTGGCGTGGTTCCTGCAGCAGACCGGCATCGGCGGCCAGGACGTGGCGCACCGGGCCGTCACGCGCACGCCCGACATCGAACCGGCGGTCGTCGAGACGCAGGTGTGGCTGCCGGAGGGGCCCGCCCGGCAGACGGCGATGCTGCTCATGAACCTCATGCCCGGCTCCATGGTGCAGCGCGAACTCGCCGATGACCGGGTGGAACTGCACACCCTCAGCCCGACGCTGGCACCCGCGCAGCAGTTCGATGAGCTGCAGCACCGGGTTGCGGCGGCGTTCAGCCTGCCTGGCCGGGCAACAGACGCCGCGCAGCGGTGAAGCGGCGCTGCTCACCGCTGAGCGGATCGACGAAGGACAGGCCCGTGGACACCAGGTGCAGGGGGCGGGAGTGGTCCTCCTCGTCCTCGGCGTGGATGCGCGGGTAGACGTTGTCGCCGAGGATCGGCACGCCGTGCTCCCACATGTGCAGCCGCAGCTGGTGGGTGCGGCCGGTCTCCGGGGCCAGGACGTAGTGCGCCAACGGCGGCTGCGGGCCGTGGACGGCCTCGAGGGTGGCCTGCTCCGCGGCGGTGAGCGGGATGACGTCGACAAGCGCCGTCACGGCGTTGGGCTCGCCGTCGACGATGTGTCCCTGGATCTCCCCGGCGACCTTGAGCATCCGGGAGCGCCACACCGTGCCCGGGCGCAGGGCCGGGTCGAAGGGGGCGATCGCCCCGTAGGTCTTGTGCACCTCGCGGGCGGCGAAGAGCTGCTGGTAGGCACCCCGGACCTCGCGGCGCAGCGTGCACAGCAGCAGGCCCGAGGTGAGGCGGTCCAGCCGGTGGGCGGGCGTGAGTTCCGGCAGGTCGAGGGCACGGCGGAGGCGGACGGTGAGCGTCTCCGTGATGTGCCGGCCGCGCGGCATGGTGGCCAGGAAGGGCGGTTTGTCGGCGACGAGGATGTCGTCGTCGCGGTGGAGCACGTCGATCTCGTAGGGGACGCGCGCCTCCGGGGCGGGCATGCGGTAGAAGAAGACGTCCTGACCGGGGGCGACCGCATCGTCGAAGGCGAAGGGCACGCCGCGGCGGTCGACGACGAGGCCGGCGTCGAAACGCTGGCGGAGCGCGGCGGCGTCGTCGAGCGGATGGCGGTGGCGCTGGGTGGCGATGAGATGCCCCACCCACTCGCCGGCGCTCAGCGGTGCGGCGTCCTCGGGGAGGCGGGCGCGGGTCGCGGTGAGGCCGTCGCGGACCGGCAGCGGCGACCGTTGCCCGCGTGGGGGCTGTACTACTCTGTCAGACATGAACTTCGACGCAATCCTTAACCCGGCCATCGCATTCTCCTCCGAGGGTATCGGAGCGGTGCTGCTCGACTTCGCACAGGTCATCTACACCTTCCTGTTCCCGGCGAACTCCGACGCGGCGCACCCCATCGAGATCCCGGCCTAAGCGCAGGTAAGACCAGGCTATCCTGGCTTGTCCGTGCTTCATCAACTGGTTGTAACATCTCAGTGAAGGCTGTCATCAACGGCTACAATTGTTGGTGATACTCAATATCTCATCCTCACAAAGGAAAGGGCGGAACGAGATGACTCAGGAAGATATCGTCGTCGTAGCAGTCGACGGCTCCGCAGCTTCACACAACGCTGTCCGATGGGCCGCGAACACGGCCAACAAGCGCGGTATCCCGCTGCGACTGGCGTCCTCCTACACGATGCCGCAGTTCCTCTACGCGGAGGGCATGGTCCCGCCGCAGGAGCTGTTCGACGACCTGCAGTCCGAGACCATGGAGAAAATCGACGAGGCCCGCGCCATCGCGCACGAGGTCGCGCCGGAACTGAAGATCGGCCACACCATCGCCGAGGGCTCCCCCATCGACATGCTGCTGGACATGTCCCGTGACGTCACAATGATCGTCATGGGTTCCCGCGGCCTGGGTGGACTCTCCGGCATGGTGATGGGTTCGGTCTCCGCCGCCGTCGTCTCCCACGCCTCCTGCCCCGTCGTGGTCGTCCGTGAGGACAACACGGTGGACGAGTCCACGAAGTACGGCCCCGTCGTCGTCGGCGTCGACGGTTCCGATGTCTCCCAGAAGGCCACCGAGATCGCTTTCGCCGAGGCCTACGCCCGCGGCGCCGAGCTCGTCGCCGTCCACACCTGGATGGACATGCAGGTCCAGGCGTCGCTCGCCGGCCTGTCCGCCGCCCAGCAGCAGTGGGAGGAGGTCGAGCGGGAGCAGATTGACATGCTCACCGAGCGCCTCCAGCCGATGACCGACGCACACCCGGAGGTGCAGGTCCGCAAGGTCATCACCCGTGACCGCCCGGTCCGCGCGCTGGTGGAGAACTCCGAGGGTGCGCAGCTGCTCGTCGTCGGTTCCCACGGTCGTGGTGGCTTCAAGGGCATGCTGCTCGGTTCCACCTCGCGCGCGCTGCTGCAGTCCGCACCGTGCCCGATGATGGTGGTCCGCCCCGAGAACGTCTAGGTTCCCGCGCCGCCCGCTTGTCGACGTCCCCCTGTGGTTCCCACGGGGGGACGTTGCGTTTCTGTGGGTTTCGGGGCGGTTAATTTCTGTGTACTTATCTGCAACGATCCGATTACGTTGTGTTCTCAGGTTGCGCATAACCGCCCGGTTCGTGGCACACTAGGTATGTTCAATAGCGCATGAATCACAGAATTTAAGGAGAACACAATGCTCGGTTTGGGAATCATCGGTTGGATCATCATCGGCGGCCTGGCCGGTTGGATCGCCTCCAAGATCAAGGGCACTGACGCCCAGCAGGGTCTGCTTCTCAACATCGTCGTCGGTGTCGTCGGCGGTCTGCTCGGTGGCTGGCTGCTCAGCCTTTTCGGTGTCGACGTCGCCGGTGGCGGCCTGATCTTCAGCTTCCTCACCTGTCTGCTGGGTGCGGTTATCCTGCTGACCATCGTCAACATGGTGACCGGCCGCAGCCGCAAGTAGCGGTCCCCGCTGCCTGACCCGCCCCTCGGGGCGGGTTTTTTCATGCCCGTCCCCGGACCGGACTGTCAAAAGACGTACCGGTTTGTCTATATTGTGTAGGAGAGCCAGTATCGAGCATCCCGCACAACCCCAGAAAGGACCGGGTACGTCCGTGGCCGCAGGCACAGCGAAGAAGAAGACGACGAGCAGCCGCCGTCGCAACCGCCCGAGCCCCCGTCAACGACTCCTGGATTCGGCGACCAACCTCTTCACCACCGAGGGCATCCGCGTCATCGGCATCGACCGGATCCTGCGCGAGGCGGACGTGGCCAAGGCCTCCCTGTACTCGCTGTTCGGGTCCAAGGACGCCCTCGTCATCGCCTACCTGGAGACGCTCGACGAGCAGTACCGCCAGGCGTGGGAGCAGCGGACGAAGGACATGACGGACGCGGACGACAAGATCCTCGCCTTCTTCGACATGGCCATCGCCGAGGAACCGGGCAAGGATTTCCGCGGCTCACACTTCCAGAACGCCGCCAACGAGTACCCGCGTCCGGAGGCCGAGTCGGAGCACGGCATCGTCGCCGCCGCCCACGAGCACCGTCGTTGGATGCACCAGACGATGACGGATCTGCTCACCGCGAAGAACGGTTACCCCTCGGCGACACAGGCCAACCAGCTGCTCATCTTCCTCGACGGCGGCCTGGCGGGCGCGCGTTTCGCCCGGGAGGTCACTCCGCTGCAGACGGCCCGCGATCTGGCTCGTCAGATGCTGTCGGCTCCGCCGGCGGATTACTCGATCTAGTCTTCTTCTCCTGCCGCCTGGCCTGCCAGGCGGCGATCCGGCGGACCGTCGGCCGCTTCTCCCACTCGGCGATCTTCTCCTGGGTGCGCTCCCGCTGGATCTCGGAGCGCACCTTCTGCTTCTCCTTGGCCAGCGCCTTCGCCTCGGCCTTCTGCTCCTCGAGTTCCGCCCGGCGGGCGGCCTTCTCCTCGTTGAGCTCGCGCCGGATCGCGGGGATCTTCCACGGCATCACCGCGCCCGCTGCTTTACGACGCCGCGTATCCCACTTCACCTGCCGCTTCTCCCGGTCGGCGCTCTTGGCGATGTCGCGTCGTTCGCGGGAGAACTCCTCGAAGTCCTCGCTCAGCGGGATCCTGCGGTGGACGAGCGGGTAGATGATGAGGGTCTGGACGAGGGTCCACAGGTTGTTGGCGAACCAGTAGAGGATGATCGCCACCGGCAGGGGGCCGGTGAGCGCCAGGGTGATGAGCAGCACCGGGATGAACAGCGTCATGCCGATGAGGAACTTGTTCATGCCGCGGGCCAGGCCGGAGTCCCAGTCGAGGGTCTGCATGTTGCGCCAGATGGAGGCGATCATGTTGCCCGTGGTGAACACCACGGCCGCGATGAGGAACGGCAGAACGAAGTCCCGGACCTGCCCGCTGGTGGTGCCCAGCCGGGCGAGGATGTCCTCCGGCATGGCGATGTACGCCGGCAGCGGAACACCGTTGACGGTGGCGTCGAGGAAGGCGTTGATCTCGTCCGCGTTGAGGAAACCGATGCGGGTCTCCGGGGTGACCTCCAGGCCGTCCCCGGGGCGGGCCATGCGCAGCAGCACCTGGTAGAGGCCCAGGAACACGGGGATCTGGATGAGCGCGGGCACGCAGCCCGCGGAGATCCTGTGCCCGTACTCCTCCCTGAGTTCCTTCTGTTTCCGCTCGAACTCGAGGATGGACTCCCGGTCCGTCTTCGTCGCGTACTCCTCCTTCAGCGCCGCCAGGGCGGGGCGCATGGCCACGCCGATGCGGGCCGTCTTGGCCTGGGCCCAGAAGAAGGGGATGAGGAAGGTGCGCACCGTGAGGACGAGGCAGAACATCGACACCAGCCAGGCCGTCGAATCGTCGATCCCCAACACCGAGTGGAGCAGCAGGTGCCACAGTTTGAGGATGCCGGAGACGGGATAGATGAACGGTTCGAGCACGGTGGAGACACACCTGACCTTTGACGGGACATGCAATTGAGACGCTAGACTGCAGTGAGCCTCAGTCGATCGTAGCGTTTCCAGGAGTGAATCCCGCATGAGTCACCGTTCCGGAGGGCAGCAGGCCCCGTCCCGGCAGGGATTTAGCGTGACGCAGTTCCTGGGTGAGCTGCTGCTCACCGCGGGTGTCATCATCCTGCTCTTCGCCTTCTACGAGTCCTACTGGACGAACATCGCCTCCGGCCGTCTGCAGGACGAGAAGGCCTCCGCCCTGCAGGACCGGTGGGGTGAATCCGAGGAATCCGGGGAGCGCGTCAACCCGCGCCAGAAGATCACCCCGGAGCTCGGCGAGGCCTTCGCCCGCATGTACATCCCCGCCTTCGGCTCGGACTTCCAGTTCGCCATCGTCGAGGGCACCGACGACGCGGACCTCATCGCCGGGCCGGGGCGCTACGTCGAGACGCAGATGCCCGGCGAAGCCGGCAACTTCGCCGTCGCCGGCCACCGTGTGGGGAAGGGCGCACCGTTCAACGACCTGGGCAACCTGCAGGTGTGTGACGCGATCGTCGTCGAGACGCAGACGGAGTGGATCACCTACCGGGTGCTGCCGATCGACGTCGCCGGGGACGCGCGTCGCGCCGAGGCCACCGGCTGCCTCACCCCGGAGCAGGTCGACCGGGTCACCCACGGCGAGTACGCGTCGGTGCAGGGCCGCCACATCACGCTGCCGGGTGCCGTCGAGGTGATCAACCCGGTGCCGGGACTGGCCGCCACCCAGGTCAGCCCCGAACTCGAGGGCATGATCACGCTGACGACGTGCCACCCGCAGTTCTCCAACGCGGAGCGCATGATCGTCCACGCCATGGAGGTCGAAGCGACCCCGAAGATCGCCGGCGAACGCCCGGCAGTACTGGAGGAGAGTTAGATGTACGGACCACTGTGGCGGGCCCTGCCGGGCCCCTGGCCGGTGAAGCTGCTCCTCGTGCTCATCCTCATCGCGGCGGTGTTCCTCCTGCTCATGGAGGTTGTGTTCCCCTGGGTGTCCACGCTCATGCCGTACAACGACGTGGCGGTCTAGCTAGAGGCCCAGGGTCGCGATGACCTCCTTGGCCACCAGCTCCGCCTTGAGGGACTGGTCCTGGTTGGTGAACACCACCACGGCCCGGTCGTCTTTCTGCACGGCGTAGAGCGACCCCTCCCGGTCGGGCACCAGCCCCGCGCCGGCGCGGCCGCCCGACCAGCCCTCCGGCTCCTCGGCGGGTTCCGTCGTGTCGATGGGGGCCGCCCAGTCCACGACCCGGATAGCGGCGTCGGTGTCCGGCATGTCCCGCACGATGACGGTCAGGTGCGGCTCCTCCGGGTACGACCAGAACACGCAGGACGGCGTGTCGAAACGCGTATCGACGCCCACCCCCAGCGTCCGCTGCCCGTTCGTGTCGGAGACCCACGCGGTGTCCAGGTACGGGCACTCCTCCCAGCTGTCCCGTCCCCCGGGGACCTCCGGCAGCGCGTCGTGCGGCAGGCCGGAGTCAGTGACCGGCGCCTCCTCTGCGGTGGGGGCGGGAGCCGCGACGTCCTCAGTGGTGTCGTCCGTGGGGGTGCAGCCGACGAGTAAGACGGTGAGAAGGGCGGCGGGGAGGACGCTCGGTAGGCTCAGACGCATGGAGACCAGCCTAGATCCCCGGCCGGACATCGAGAAGTTCGGGCGCACCCGCGCGCCGGACGAGGACGCACTCATCGACGGCGTCCACATCCTCACGACGATCCTGCTCATCGCCACGCTCGTCTCCTCCGTCAACCTGCCCTTCGGGGAGGCCGCGCTCAACCTGCTCCTCGGGTCCGGCTTCGCGGTGCTCTACTTCTACGGCACCGCACTCCAGCCCGGGTGGCGGGAGGGCACGAGCCTGGCGTGGCTGCTCAGCCTGACGATGCTGTGGGTGCTGGCGATGCTCATGTCGCCGGTGGGCATCTACCTGGTGTTCTCCCTCTTCTTCCTCTATCTCCGCGTCATGGACGATGTACGCGGCGTGGTGGCGGTGGTGGCGGCGACGGCGGCGTCGATCCTCACCCAGGTGCCCGCCGGGCTCACCGTCGGTGGCGTCATGGGTCCGGCGGTCTCCGCGGCGGTGGTCCTGGCGATCCACTACGCTTTCCGCACCCTGGTGCGCATCAACCGGGAACGTGAGGAACTGATCACCCAGCTCATGGACACCCGCCTCCAGCTCGCGGAGACCGAACGCGCCGCCGGTGTCACGGAGGAACGCCAGCGTCTGGCGCACGAGATCCACGACACCGTGGCGCAGGGGCTGTCGAGCATCCAGATGCTGCTGCACTCCGCGGAGCGTGACCTGCAGCGCCTGGGTCTCAGCGAGGAGGAACTGGCGGGGCCGACCCGCTTCATCGACCTGGCACGCACCACCGCCAAGGACAATCTCGGCGAGGCCCGCGCCATGATCGCCGCCCTCCAGCCGGCGTCGCTGTCGGAGACCTCGCTCGAGTCGGCGCTGGAGCGCATGGCGGCCGGGTTCGCCGCGGCCGGGGACCTGCGGATCGAGGTCGGTGTCGAGGGCGCGGAGCGCCAGCTGCCCATGAAGACGGAGGCTGCGCTGCTGCGTATCGCGCAGGGGGCGGTGGGCAACGTCGCGAAGCATGCGGAGGCGAGTCGCTGCCGGGTGACCGTCACCTACGAGGCGGACGAGGTGCGGCTCGACGTGGTGGACAACGGCCGCGGTTTCGACCCGGCGGCGGTCGCGGAACAGCCCGCCGGGCTGGGCCATGTCGGCCTCGACGCCATGCGCCGTCGCGCGGCGGAACAGGGCGGGGCGGTGGAGGTGGAGTCGACTCCCGGGTACGGCACGGCCGTGTCGGTGGCAATCCCCGTTCCTGCCGACGCCGGTGCGGCGGCTACACTCGAACCAGAAACGCCGACCGAGGAAGGGGTCTGATGCTCTCATGATCCGAGTGCTGCTGGCCGATGATCATGAAATCGTCCGGATGGGACTGCGCGCCGTGCTGGAGGAGGCCGAGGACATCGAGGTCGTCGGCGAAGTCGCCACCGCCGATGCCGCCGTCGCCGCGGCCCAGGCCGGGGGCATCGACGTCATGCTCATGGACCTGCGCTTCGGCCCCGGCGTGGAGGGCACGCGCGTGACCACCGGCGCGGAGGCCACCGCCCGCATCAAGGCATCCATGTCGAACCCGCCCCAGGTGCTCGTGGTGACGAACTACGACACCGACGCCGACATCCTCGGCGCCATCGAGGCCGGGGCCGTGGGCTACATGCTCAAGGACGCCCCGCCGGCCGAGCTGCTGGCAGCGGTGCGGTCGGCGGCGGAGGGTGATTCGGCGATGTCGCCGGTCGTCGCCGACCGCCTCATGACGCGCGTGCGTACCCCGCGCACCTCGCTCACCCCGCGTGAGCTGGAGGTGCTCACCCTGGTGGCGGCCGGCTCCTCCAACCGGGAGATCGGCCACGAGCTCATGCTCTCGGAGGCGACGGTGAAGTCCCACCTCGTCCACATCTACGACAAGCTGGGTGTGCGCTCGCGGACCTCCGCCGTGGCGGCCGCCCGCGAGCAGGGTGTTCTCTAGGAGTTGGCCTTGTCGTAGGCCTCGATGACCGACGCGGGGATCTTGCCGCGATCGGAGACGTCGTGGCCGTTGGCGCGGGCCCACTCGCGGATGGCGCGGGAGCGCTCACGCTTGGCCGCGGCGGAGGGGCCGGACTGGCGGGAGCCGGAGGACTTCTGCTGGGTGGGGGCCGGCTGGGCGGCGTCGATCCACGGCTTGAGTGCGGCGCGGAATTCGGCGGCATTGTCCTCGGAGAGGTCAATGACATAGTTGTTGCCATCGACGCTGAAGCGGATGATGTTCACCTCATTGTCCGTGAGGGGGGAATTGTCGAGGTCGTCGAAATACTGGGTAATTTCACGGCGTGCCATGTCGTCTTCTCCTCATTGGGTTAATGGGCAATCCTCATGGTACGTGCAAATGGTTAATGAGTGGGGTCAGGGAAAAGAAAAAAGCCGCCGAATTACCTTTTTGGAAAAGAGTAATTCGGCGGTTAATTCTTTAATGCCGGTAATGCAATGCACTAAGGGCGGCGGAGTCGCTCCTGAATCTCCTGGGTGACGCCATCGATATCGCGGTTGATGGTGGCGTGAGCGCGCTTGCGCTGCTCCGGAGTCATGAATTCCGCATTGTCGGTGGCGGTGTGGAGTTCGGAGAGACGATCCTCCACGTCCTTCACGAAGCCCACCGGCAGGTGATCCTTGTTGAGGGTGCGGTTGATGCCGTCGATACGCGCCTTGAGCTCGGCACCGTGGCCGGAGAACTGGGCCAGCTGATCGGCGCTGACACCGAGGCGGCGGGCGCGGGTGTCCACGAGCTGCTCGCGACCGGCGGTGATGGCGCGGTAGAGGAGCGGCAGCATCACCGGGAGGGCCACGCGGGCGAGTCCGGCATAACGCTTGAAGGTGCCCGCATTGAGGCGACCCTGCTTGAGCTGCTCCAGGGTGTTCTCGGCCATCTTGCGCTCATGCTTGCGCTTGGCCTTGAGGCCCTTCTTCTCTTCCTTGAGCAGGTTCTTCTCGAACTTGTGCAGCAGCTTCTCCTGCTTCAGCTGCAGCTTCGCCTCCTGCTTGGCGTCGTGCTTTGCGCGCGCCTTGGCGGCCTGGATCTCCGCCTTCGTCCTGGCGCGGCCCTTACGGATGGCCTCGAAAATGCCCATGTGGATCAGCCTCAGTATTCATCGTAAGTCAGTGGTCGGGTTCAACATTACCTGTCATGGTGGGTTATGCTCACGCCATTGTGAATGCCCAGTACGTGAGCGCCGCTGATCTGGTGGGCTGCCGCTACCGGCAGGTCCAGCGGTTCGTGCATCCGGAGGTGCCGCGCACCCGCGCCGCCCGCATGCGACTGGAGCGCGTCGCCGCCGCCCGCGACGCCGTGCACGCGCTGCTCCCCGCCCGCCCCGCCCGCGGCGACCGGCAGCGCTTCGTGCGTGTCGACGTCCCGCCCGTCCCCCACGACACCGATCCCTTCCCGGCAGAGATGGCGACGCTGGAGGCGTTGGCGTCGGAGGCGAACCTCATCACCGGTGCGGTGTTCACCGGGCGTTCCGTCGGGGTGGACTGGCGGGTGGACGTCGACCTGCTCGTGCGGCGTCCGGACGGGACGTATCTGCCGGTGATCATCAGCAACCACCGGGTCGCGCGTGCCGACGACCGCGTCACCACCCCGGTCATCGCCACCGCCCGCCTCGGGTTGGGCGGGCCGGTGCCCGGCCCCTTCCGCCTGCGCCATCACGTCGCCGACGGCTACCGCCTGGCCCTGGCCGCCCGCGCGCTGGCCGACATCGGGGTGGACTCCGGGGTGGGTGGAGCGGTCGGGCAGGACCGTTCCCGTGCCTTCCTCGCCCCGACCGGGCCGCTCCAACCGGCCCTGCAGGCCGCCCTCGAGCAGGAACTGCCGACCTTCCCGCGCCGGGTGAAGGAGTGCGCCTCGTGCCGCTTCTGGCCTTTGTGCGAGAAGGAGCTTGTCGACGCCGACGACATCTCCCTCTACCTGGCGGGTGACCGCGCGCGGAAGTGGCGGGAGGAGGGCATCACGACGGTGTCCGCGCTCATCGAGGCGGACCTCGGCGAGCCCAGCCGTCTGGCCGCCGCCTGGCGCGACGGGGTCGTGCTGCTCAGGAAGGTCGACGAGGTGAGCGCCCCGCGGGCCGACGTGGAGATCGACGTGGACATGGAGGCCTACCTCGACCAGGGCGCCTACCTGTGGGGTGCCTTCGACGGGGAGAGCTACCACTCCTTCGCCACGTGGCTGCCGCTCGGCGGTGAGGCGGAGGCCACCAACTTCGCCCGTTTCTGGCGGTGGCTCATGGGCCGCCGCGCCGCGGCCCACGCCGCGGGGCAGAGCTTCGCGGCGTACTGCTGGTCCAACCACGGGGAGAACCATTGGCTGACCATGAGCGCGCGCCGCTTCGCCGGCGTGGAGGGCGTGCCCACGGAGGAGGAGGTGCGGGAGTTCATCTCCTCCCCGGAGTGGATCGACGTGTTCCGCCTCGTCCGCGCGCAGCTGGTCGGCCCCGGCGGGCTGGGGCTCAAGGTCGTCGCCCCGGAGGCCGGCTACACGTGGGAGGACGGTGACTTCGACGGCGAGGAGTCCGTCAACGCCCGCCGCATCTCCCGGGGGTCCGACGCCGCGGCCCGGGAGGCCCGCCGCCGCCTCCTGCGCTACAACGAGGACGACTGCCGGGCGACCGCCGCGGTGCGGGCCTGGCTGCGGGCGGGGGCACCGGGCGTCGAGAAGCTCTAGACCACGCGGACCGCGAACACCATGCCCTGGGCGTGGTGGCCGGCGATGGTGCAGCGGCCGTCGAGATCCGCGGTGAGCACGCCGAGGTCCAGCTCCACCTCGTCGCCGGGCAGGAGGCGACCGGAGTCGACGCCGGAATCCATCCGGAGATCGTGGGCGAGCTCGGGGTCGTCGTTACGCAGGCGAACGATGACGCGGTGACCGGACGGCACCTCGATGACCTCGGGTTCGAAGCGGTAGCCGACGGCGCGGACCTCCACCTCCGTGACCTGCTCCGTGCCGGTGCCCGCCACCGTCGAAGACGGGACAGCGGGGCCGGTGAGCCCGCCGAAGGCGCCGAGCAGCAGGGCCAGCACCGCGACGGCCGCGGTGACCTGGTTCCACGCCGGCCGGGGATCGGCGGGGCGCGGCGGGGCCGCGGCCTGCTTCCGCAGCACCGCCACCTGCGCGCGGGAGGCGCGGCGCATGAGCGGCAGGAAGAGCGCCAGCGCGCCGAGGCACAGGACGGAGGCGGCCACCTTGAGCCAGGAGGAGTCGGCGGCCAGCCACACGGCGAGCCCGCCGTTGACGAGGGTGACGCGGAACAGGCCGATGCGTTCCATCTCCCGGGTGCCCGCACGCACCGCCCCCGGGCCGCCGCGCATGGCGGCGGGGAGCTGGTGGCTCATGACGCCGAGCAGTAGCTGGGCGGCGAAACCGACGAGCAACGGGAGGACCGGGCGGTGCCCGAGGCCGAGGGCGACCAGCGAGCCGGTGAGCCACAGTACCGCCGCGAGGACGGAGACGGAGGCGTAGCCGATCCGGTCGCGGGGATCGGCGAGGACACGGGCCACCTGGCGGCCCCAGCCCACCAGGCCCACGGCCCAGCCGGCGGCGTAGAGCAGCACGCCCGCCGGGTGGACGAGTGCCGCGACGGTGCCCGCGAGGAGCAGGACGAGGACCGGGGTGAAGGGGATGGTGCCGTTGACCCGCCAGATGGCGGGGAAGAGGATGGTCAGCGACGCGGCGGCGGCGATGCCGACGAAACCGAGGAGGGTGGCCACGACATGGGCGGTGCGGAGGGAGTCGGCGTCGTCGAGAAGCACGCCCAGCACGCCGCCCACCGGGAGGAACAGTGCGGAGACGACGTAGCCCGCGACGAGTGGACGGTGACGGTGCCCGGCGGCCGACCACCACAGGCGGCCGAGGGCGAGGGCGTGCCACACGAGGGCCGCGGAGATGACGCCGACGCCCGCGTGGGTGAGTGGCGTGAGGTCCGCGATCTGCCCGGCGACGGTGAGGACGACGCCGAGGTTGAACACCCCGAGCCGCCCCACCAGCGGTTTCCAGGCGGTCTCGCGGCCGAGGAAGCGGCCGCTGAGGGTCTGCGACCACAGGATGATGGAGTTGCCCACGACGCCGAGGGTGAACAGGTGGATGAGCACCCAGCGGTACCCGGGGATGAGGGTGTGGGTGGCTCCGGCGAGGAGGAAGAGCAGCATCCACACGGTCACCGGGCGGCTGGCGATGCGGTGCCAGGGCAGGGAGGTCATGCCCCTGACTTTAACCCCTTATTGACACGGATAAAACCGTGGGAAATCAGGCGGGGGCGTGGCGCTCCGCACGGGCCAGCGCCGCGGCCGTGACGACCACGCCCAGCAGGATCGCCGCCAGGATGAGGATGAACCCGGGCCACGACGTCCGCGCGAACACCACACCCGTCGCCGCACCCACCAGCGAGGAGCCCGCGTAGTAGGAGAACAGGTACATGCTCGAGGCCTCCGCGCGGTGGCTCGTGGCCGCCAGCCCGATCCAGCTCGACGCCGTCGAGTGCATGGCGAAGAAGGACGCGGTGAACAGGAACAGGCCGATGAGCGCGCCGGGCAGCCAGGCCGACATGGTGGCCAGCAGGCCGACGAGCATGAGTGCCGCACCGGCGATGAGCACCCTGCCGCGGCCGTACTTGTCGGTCATCGCGCCCGCGCGGGCCGAGCTCCACGTACCGGAGAGGTACATGAAGAACACCACGCCGACCAGGGCCGGGGACAGTCCGAAGTGGTCGATCATGCGGAAGCCGAAGAAGTTGTACAGCGACACGAACACGCCCATGCCCACGAACGCGATGATGAACAGGCCCAGCAGGCGGGGGTTGCCCAGGTGGCCGAGCATGGCGGCGATCTCCGAGCGCGGGCCGATCTTCTTCGGTTCGAAACGGCGCTGCTTCGGCAGCAGCACCGTCATGACGACCGCCATGGCCAGGGCGACGGCGGAGCTGGCGACGAGGGAGGTGCGCCAGTCGACGATCTCCAGCAGGCCGGCGGGGATGAGGCGGCCGGTGAGTCCGCCGACCGTGGTGCCTGCGACGTAGATGCCCATGGCGCGGCCCAGGTGGGCGGGGTCGAGTTCCTCGGAGAGCCAGGTCATCGCCACCGCCGGCACGCCCGCGATGGCGATGCCCTGCAGGGCGCGCAGCAGGATGAGGGTGGTGGCGTCGGGGGCGAGCGGCAGGACCAGGCCGAGGGCGGTGGCCGTGAGGGCGGAGATGATGAGCAGGCGGCCGCGCCCGAAACGTTCCGAGAGGATGGACATCGGCACGATGCACACCGCGAGCATGCCCGTCGTCGCGGAGACGGTGAGGGCGGCCTCGGTGGGGGTGATGCCGAGGTCGTCGACGAGTGTGGGCAGGAGCGCCTGCGTGGCGTAGAGGGCGTTGAAGGTGGCCAGGCCGGCGGCCAGCATGGCGAGGACGGCGCGTCGGTAGTCGCGGTCGGTACGGGTCAGGCCTGGGCTCATGCGCCTATCGTCCACTACCGGGGGTCATGTGTAAAATGTCAGGAACAGTGCCGAATGATACAGTTTGTGCATGAACGATATTTCCGTGGTTGACCTGCGCGGATTCATCGCCGTCGCCGAGTCCGGGCACCTCACCGAGACCGCCCAGGCCCTGGGGATCCCGCAGCCCACCCTCACCCGCCGCATCCGCCGCGTGGAGACGGCCGTCGGCGCCAGCCTCTTCGACCGCGTCGGCCGCCGCCTGGCGCTCAACTCCCGCGGCCGCGCCTACCTCCCCCACGCCCGCGCCGCGCTGGGTGATCTCGCCGAGGGCGGCGCCAAGGTCGCGCGCCTCATGGACCCCGAACGCGGCACGGTCCGCCTCGACTTCATGCACTCCCTGGGCACGTGGATGGTGCCCGACCTGCTGCGCGACTACCGCGCCCTCCACCCGGGCGTCGACTTCCAGCTCCACCAGGGGGCGGCCCGCGTGCTCATCGAACGCGTGCTTGCCGACGCCGCCGACGTCGCCCTCGTCGGCCCCCGCCCCGCCGAGGCCGGCGACACCCTCGGCTGGCACCAGCTTGAGCTCCAGCGGCTGGCCCTCGCCGTCCCCGAGGGGCACCGCCTCGCCGTCGAGGGCCCCGTCGACCTGCGCGAGGCCGCGGACGAGGCGTTCATCGGCATGCTCCCCGGCTACGGCACCCGCATGCTGCTCGACCGCATCGCCGGCGGACTGGGCTTCACCCCGCAGCTCGTCTTCGAGTCGATGGAGCTGACCACCGTCGCCGGGCTCGTCTCCGCCGGCCTCGGGGTGGCGCTGCTGCCCCTCGACGACCCCTACCTCGCCCCGCAGGGGCTCGTCCTCCGCCCCCTCGACCCGCCCCAGCACCGCGAACTCGGCCTCGTGTGGCGGGCCGGGGCGCAGGAGGCGCCGCCGGTGGATCAGTTCCGCCGCTTCGTCATGGGGGTGTGACACGGCAGACGCCGCCGACCCCGAGGGGGTGCGGCGGCGTCGGGAAGCAGTCGGTGACTACTTGGCGTCGGCGTAACGTGCGGCGACGTCCTCCCAGTTGAAGACGTTCCAGACGGCCTTGACGTAGTCGGCCTTGACGTTCTTGTACTGCAGGTAGAAGGCGTGCTCCCACATGTCCAGCATGA
>DGYFI06203__coassemble_1505_pt1 | contig 16493 bp, 18 predicted proteins | sample DGYFI06203__metabat2_high_PE_041 | metagenome-assembled genome bin DGYFI06203 | reverse complement strand
GCGGCGTTCTTCGCGCGCGGCACCCAGGTGAAGGTGATCGCGTCGAAGGAGTCCATCACCCGGCGCGCCTCGAGGGCGAGCTTCTGCATGTCGGGGTGTTTGATCTTCCAGCGCCCGCTCATCTGCTCGACGACGAGCTTGGAGTCCATGTACACCTCGACGGTGCGGGCCCCCAGGTCGCGGGCGGCCTCGAGCCCGCGGAGCATGCCGTGGTACTCGGCGACGTTGTTCGTCGCCTTCCTCCCCACGACGTAGACGATGTCGCGCAGGACGGTGCGTCCGTCGGCGGCGTAGACCACTGCACCGGAACCGGCGACCCCCGGGTTTCCACGGGAGCCGCCGTCGGCGTAGACGATCACATGCTCGTGGGAGCCCACTAGACCTGCTTCCGGATGAGGTAGGTGCCGCACTCGGGGCACTGGGGCAGTTCGTCGGCGGGGGCGCGGTTGATGCGCTGCTGGTCGGGGCCGGACAGGACGATGTAGCAGCCGCCGCAGGTGCGTCCGTTGAAGTCGGCGGCGCCGACGTCGGAGTCGTTCTTCTGGGCGTCGTACTCGGCGAGGACGGTCTCGGGGAGCTGGGCGCGCAGCTCGGCGATGTGGGCCTCGGGGTCCTGCACGGCTGCGGCGGCCTCATTGGCGGCGTCGGCGGCGCGCTTCGCGGCCTCCAGCTGGCGGGCGATCTCGTCGCACTTGGCACCGTGGTTGTCGCGGTTGTTGCGCAGGGCGTGAATCTGGTTGTGGCACTCGGTGAGCTCGCCCATGAGGTCGGCGATGCGCGACTTGGCGGAGTAGCGGTCGTGCTCGAGGTCGCGGCGACGCTCCGGGTCGGTCTCGGCGGCGAGCTGGGCCTTGTCGTCGGCGGAGCGCTTGCGCAGCTTGCGCTCGTCCTCCTGGATGCGGAGGATCTCGGCCTCCATGTCGTCGACGGCCATCTGGGCGGCGGCGGACGCGTTGAGCATGCGCTGCTGCTCCTTGGTGAGGCGGTCGACCTCCTGCTGCTCCGGGGTGACGAAGGCCTTGTCGCCCACCACGTCGAGGGATCGTTCGGTGTTGGCCAGCTCGAGCAGGACGGCCTGCTGCATCGGATCGAGTTTCATGTCTGTTCTTTCTACTCGCTTGCGTGGGCGGACAGGGTCCAGGGGTCGGTGCGCAGGTCGATGACATGCGTATCGACGCCCGCTTTCTCCCCCACTATCTCAGCAGCCTGCGACGTCCAGGGGAATTCGCTGGCCCAGTGGGCGGTGTCGATGACGGGCGGTCCCCCGGCGCGGAGGTACTCGTCGACGGGGTGATGGCGCAGGTCAGAGGTGACGTAGACGTCGACCCCGAGGCCGCGGACGGCGTCGAGGAAGCTGTCGCCGGAGCCGGAGCTGACGGCCACTTTCTGCACCACGGCGTCCGGGTTGCCGGCGGCGCGCACGCCCCATTCGGTGACGGGCAGGGCGTCGGCGACCTGCTGGGTGAACTCCCGCAGGGTCATGGGTTCCGGGAGCTCACCGATGCGGCCGAGCCCCAGGGCATCGGCTGTGTCGGTGGTGTCGGCCATCTCGAGAATGTCGAACGCGGGCTCCTCGTAGGGGTGCGCGGCGCGAAGGGCGTCGATGAGCGGGCGGCGCAGGCGGGCGGGCGCGACGAACTCGACGCGGACCTCGGCGGCCCGGTACGTCTGGCCGATCTCCCCGTCGGAGGGGTCTGCGCCCTCGACGGGAGTGAACTGGCCGGTGCCCTCGATGTCGAAGGCGCAGTCGCGGTAGTTTCCGATCTCGCCGGCGCCGGCGTCGAAAAGCGCCTTCTTGACGGTGTCGACGTCCGCGGGCGGGACATGGACACCCCACTTGTCGACGCCCCCGCCCGACTTCGGCAGGATCGGGCGGCCGGGTACGATGCCGACGAGTTCCGCGAGGCGGTCGTTGACGCCGGGGCGGGCGGAATCGGCATTGGTGTGCGCCGCGAACAGGGCCACCCCGCCACGGATGAGGGTGTGGATGACCTTCCCCTTCGGGGTGTCGGCCGCGACGGAGGTCACCCCCCGCATGAGCAGCGGGTGATGCACGACGAGCATCTGCGCACCGAGGCGCACCGCCTCCTCGGCGACCGCCTGGGTGCAGTCGAGGGCGAAGGCCACCTTGTGCACCTCGTCGGCCGGGTCGCCGCAGATCAGGCCGACGGCGTCCCAGCTCTCGGCGAGCGCGGGCGGGTAGGCGGTGTCGAGGATGGAACGGATGTCACCGACGGTAGTCATGGCCCCCAAGTGTAGACGGGCGCCTAATACTCCTCGTCCTCGTCGTCCTCGTCATCGTCGAAGGCCTCCTCGAGGACCTCGTACACCACGGACGGCATTCCGTCCTCCCACTCGTGTTCAGCGGCCCAGTCGTCGGCGTCGACCTCCTCGCCCGGGAGAGCCCGGAACAGCTCCTCCGGGATCTGCCAGGAGGCGTCCGCGTCGTTGCGCGCCTCGGAGATCCATTCGTGCCCGGCGGCGTCGTCGGTGGGGTCGAAGACGAGGCCGTGGTCGGCCAGGTCCCCGCTGGTCAGGCGCTGCTGCAGCCGGTGGATCACCCGCCAGCCGCTGCGGTTGACGTCCGGCACCTCCTCCTCTGATGCGAACGCCTGGTGGTACCCGGGCTGGGAGTGCCAGTAGAGGGCGAGGGCGGTGGCGCGGTCGAGGCGGGGGTGCGCCGCCATCCACTCCACGAGGCCGTCGCCGTCGTGGTTCATGGTCTGGGCGGTGACGAACCATTCAATCGGGTCGGCGTCGTCCAGGATCTACAGCATGAGGCGCAGCTCGAGCTGATCAAGGTTGTCGTCCACGCCCAGGAGCTTAAGCCTGCCCCGGGTTCGCGCAGTGTGGCAGATTGGGGGCCGTGAGCATTCTTCTTCTCGACGTCGACGGCACCCTCATCGATTCCCTCCCCGGCATCCAGGGCGGCTTCCTGCACACCCTCGACCAGCTCGGCTGGCCGCACCCGCCGCAGGAGTTCACCGACCATATCGCCGGCCCTCCGATGGAGGTGACGCTGCGTTCGCTCGGCATGACCGCCGACCAGGCGCGGGAGGGCCTGCAGATCTACCTGGAGTACACACGCCGGGGCGGGTGGGGCAACGCGACGAGCTTCCCGGGGATGCTCGACGTGGTGCGCGGCTGGAAGGAGCAGGGCCTGACGGTCGCCACCGCCACCTCCAAGGGCGAGGATTTCGCGCGGCTCATCCTCGAGCGGGAGGGTTTCCTGGAGCACATCGATTTTCTCGGCGCCGCCCAGGAGGACGGGCCGCGACGTGGAAAATCCGCGGTCATCGACCATGTTCTCTCCACGAACGGGTGGTCGGCGGCGACGCACGATATTCTCATGGTCGGCGACCGCTCCCACGACGTCGAGGGTGCCGCCGCACACGGAATTGATACAGTGGCCGTCTCATGGGGTTACGGAACCCCGGAGGAGTGGGCCACCGCCGCCCGCACCGCACACACGCCCCAGGATCTGGAAGGGATCGTCCATGACTGGCTCGCCGCACGAGGATGAGCGCTATCACGTCGACTTCGTCTGCACCGGCAACATCTGCCGCTCCCCCATGGCTGAGGTGATCTTCCACGACGCCCTCGAGGCCGAGGGTCTCACCGAGCACGTGCGGGTGTCCTCCTGCGGCATCGGTGGCTGGCATGTCGGCAACGGCGCCGACCGTCGCGCCATCGCGGAGCTGCGTGCCGCCGGCCACGACGGCTCCGACCACATCGCCTCCCAGTTCGGCCCGGAGGACATGGCCGCCGACCTGCTCGTGGCCCTCGACACCGGCCACGTCTCCGAGCTCATCGCCCGCGGCGTGCCGGAGGGGAAGATCCGCCTGCTGCGCAGCTTCGACCCGGGTGCCCCGGAGCAGGCGTCGGTCGCCGACCCGTACTACGGCGGGCCGGAGGGTTTCGTCGAGACGCGGGAGCAGATCGAGGCCTCCGTCGCGGGCCTGCTGGAGCACGTCCGCGCCGCGGTGAAGGTGGGCACGGGGGCACACTAGACACGCCCTGTACACTGAACTTTCGATGGATACGAAGGATACGTCAAGGCAGCGCTACGGCAGCAGGCACAGCTCGGGCAAGAAGGGTCTGCTGACCTTCCTCAAGCCCGGCTGGATCATGATGTTCCTCATCATCGTGGCGTTCTCCTACGTCGCGTTCACGTTCCTCGCGCCCTGGCAGCTGGGCAAGGACGACGCCATCGTCCATCGCAACAACCAGATCGACGCCGCGTTCAAGGCCGATCCGGTCCCGGCCGCGGAGGTCTTCGGCCCCCAGGGGCGGATCACCCCCGAGGACGAGTGGCGGCGCGTCACCCTGCAGGGCGAGTACCTGCCGGGCGATGAGGTCCTGCTGCGCATGCGCCCCGTCGACTCCTCCCCCGCTTTCCATGCGCTGACCCCGTTCCGCCTCGATTCCGGCGAGACGATACTGGTCAACCGCGGTTTCACGGTGCCGATCGACGGCAACATCCCCGACATGACCGAGGCTCCCGCGGGCGAGGTCACGATCCACGGTCACGCCCGCCTCAACGAGATCGCCCCGACCACCGCCCCCATGGAGGACCAGGGGTACCGGCAGGTCTACGGCATCCACACCCAGCAGGTCTCCGAGGTCGTCGGCGTGCCGCTGGCGCACGACTACGTCCAGCTCTCCGAGGGCGAGCCGGGCGAGCTCAACGCCATCCCGGTGCCCAAGCTCGACCGCGGTTCGCACCTGTCCTACGGTTTCCAGTGGATCGCCTTCGGCATCATGGCCCCGCTGGGCCTGGGGTACTTCATCTGGGCCGAACTCCGCGAGCGTCGCCGCGTCCGCGAGGAGTCGCAGGAGCTTGTCGACGCCCCCACCGACGCCCCCGACCAGGCGGAGGCGGGAACCGTGACGGCGCCGGCCGCGGTGGGGGACGCGGACGTCGATAAGCAGTCGCGCCGCCGGGCCCGGTACGGCGACGCCCGCCCTGACCACTACGAACGCTTCGCCAAGCGCGAGCGGGAGCGTTTCTGACACTTACCCGGGCAAAACCTTCCGCGGGGCACTAGGGTGGGGTCACGCACCCCGCCTAGTTTCCGCAGGAGACACCATGGGTTTCTGGCATCGACTACTCGGAACCGGCACTGACCGGCGCATCGACGCCCGCGCGGTCGGCACGGCCCTGCCTCGCCGCTGGCGCACGCCCGAGCCCACGCAGCTGAGCTGCGACCCGCGTGAGGCGGCGCAGGCGCTGCTCCTCGCGCTCGACAACGCCGCCGACTTCGGCTTCCACCCCACCCGCGAGATCACCGTCGACGACATCGACTTCGACTTCTACAACGGACCCCGGGGTTTTTGCCTCGAGCAGCTCAGCGCGCTGCTGCGCCTGTCGGACGATGACGGCACCCCGCTGTTCCCCCGCTCCCTCGTGTTCGACCCGGAGTGCGTGAACTCCAACGACACCTACGCGCTGCTGCTGGCGGAGATCGCCGATGCCGCCGGCACCCGCGACCGCTTCGCCGAGGTGCACTGTGACCTGCACTTCGGGCCCGATTTCGCGGACAACCCGGTCGGCGAACTCTCCTACCTCAAGGACGGACAGGCCGTGCACATCGACATCGCGGTGGAGGGCGACTGGGCGGACCCGGATGTGGTGCGCCAGCTCTTCGAGGACGCCACCCCGGCCGGTCACCGCTGGGTGTCCACCGGTGACTACGGCGTCCACGTGTGGGTGCCCGAGCAGCACGCCACCGAGGTGGCCCGCATCTTCTCCACCGAGGACACCGCCGCGGAGGCGCGCATCGCCGGCCGTCTCCACGAGGAGCGCTGACCGGTGGGGATCTGGCAGCGCCTCTTCGGGGACCCGCCTGCCCCGGAGCCGGTGCCCGAACCGGATGACGGCCTGCTGGACCGCAGCGTGTCGACGCTCGCCGAGCACGGCTTCACTCCCCGCGGCGAGATCGTCGTCCCCGACGAGGCCGCTTTTCGACGTCGCCCCCTCACCACCCTGCTCTCCCTCGTCGCGGACGGCCGCCCGTTGTTCCCACGCGTGTTCATCGACGTCGATGAGCTGTCGCGGACCTCCGCCACCTCCCTGCCGGGGTTCGTGCTGCGCGCCGCCGAACACGCCGGTACCGACGAGGAGGTCCGGAACGTGCGCGTGATGTGCGACCCGGGGTCCCGCACCACCGGTAGCCTGCGCTACACCCGCGGGTGGACGGTGCTCGACCACTCCTTCGACTTCGGAGATACCGGGGACACCGGGGATGCCGTGGTCGAGGATGACATCCTGCAGGGCGTCGCTCCCGCAGGGTACGACGCGTTCACGTTCTACGCCGAGCCCACCCTCACCCCCATCACCCTGTGGCTGGGCGCGGACACCGACGACACCCTCATCGACGCGCTCCTGGCGGAGAACGCCCGGGTGACGGAACCTGCGGAATGACAAACGGAGCAGGCCCCGCCGTTTCAGTGAAAACCTAGCGTGACCTGCTCGTATGATGGTGCGCTCTGACGGGCTCGAACCGCCGACCTACTGGGTGTAAACCAGTTGCTCTTCCAGCTGAGCTAAGAGCGCCTGACCCGCCTGAACGGGTGGAGACAGAGTATCACGGGCCACAGCAGGGCCCGTCACCTGATCCCCTACTTCTGGCCGCGGGCCTCGAGGCAGGAGCCCTGCCACTCACCGAGGCGGGTGGCGGTGGTCTGGACCAGTCCGGCGAGCTGCGCGGATTCGGAGATCTCACCCGGGGCGATGGTGCCGGGCTTGCCGGCGCCGGGGGTCAGCAGCCAGATGCGGCCACTGTCGGCGAGGGGTCGCAGCGAGTCGACGAGGCCGTCGACCAGGTCGCCGTCCTCCTCGCGCCACCACAGGAGGACGACGTCGCAGAGTTCGTCGGTGTCTTCGTCGAGAAGCTCTTCTCCGATGACGTCCTCGACGGCCTCCGAGATGGCCGAGTCACAATCCTCGTCCCATCCGACTTCCTGGGCGATCATCCCCTGCTGGATGCCGAGGATCTGTGCGTAGTCCTGGGCGTTCTTCTTCACAACGCCCGGAGCGTCCACCACTGCGTTCTTCCTCCTTGTTCGCAGCCGATCCCCGTATGGGATCGGCCTTATACGGGTACTGCTAGGCAGGATACAAGGTGTGCAGCGGTTTTTCCTGGTTTCGTGTGATCAGCGGGGGCAGTCGACGTGGTGATCCGGCCGGGGGTGGGCGGGCCCAATTAACAACACCGCGCTGTGATGGCCGCCACAAGGCGGCTACGTGGGGAAACGGGACGTCGGAAAGCAATGACCCCACGAGGCCCGGTCTTCGCAGGGTTTGCAGTTGACCCGATGAACCTTGGCCAATGAAAACACGTATCCTGGACACCGACATGCGGGCCCGTCCGGAACACCTTCCCCGGCGGGCCCGATGCTCCACCTCACCACCACAAACCTGGAGGCACACCATGGCAGATGACCTGAACGCGAACGGCGGCAAGGGCAACTCCCACTACCCTGCGATCCGTGACGGCGTCGCTTCTTACCTCAACGACACCGACCCGGAGGAGACCCAGGAGTGGATGGATTCCCTCGACGGTCTGCTCGCGGAGAAGGATCCGGCCCGCGCCCGTTACCTCATGCTGCGCATGCTGGAACGCGCGGCCCTCAAACGCGTTCCGCTGCCGACCCTGACCTCCACGGACTTCGTCAACACCATCCCCACGACGATGGAGCCGGATTTCCCGGGCGATGAGGAGATGGAGAAGCGTTTCCGCCGCTGGATGCGCTGGAACGCCGCCATCATGGTGCACCGCGCGCAGCGCCCGGGTATCGGTGTCGGCGGGCACATCTCCACGTACGCCTCCGCCGCCCCGCTCTACGAGGTCGGCTTCAACCACTTCTGGCGCGGCAAGGACCATCCGGGCGGCGGTGACCAGATCTTCTTCCAGGGCCACGCCTCCCCGGGCATCTACGCCCGCGCGTTCCTCGAGGGCCGTCTCTCCGAGGATGATCTCGACGGCTTCCGCCAGGAGGTCTCCCGCGGCGAGGGCAACGGCATCCCCTCCTACCCGCACCCGCACGGCATGCCGGAGTTCTGGGAGTTCCCGACCGTGTCCATGGGCCTCGGCCCGATGGACGCCATCTACCAGGCCCGCTTCAACCGCTACCTGCACAACCGCGGCATCAAGGACACCTCCGAGCAGCATGTGTGGGCCTTCCTCGGTGACGGCGAGATGGATGAGCCGGAGTCCCGTGGCCTCATCCAGCACGCCGCGCTGAACAACCTCGACAACCTCACCTTCGTGGTCAACTGCAACCTGCAGCGCCTCGACGGCCCGGTGCGCGGCAACACCCAGATCATCCAGGAGCTGGAGTCCTTCTTCCGCGGTGCCGGCTGGTCCGTCATCAAGGTCATCTGGGGCCGCGAGTGGGACGCCCTGCTGGAGAAGGACAAGGACGGCGCCCTGGTCAACGTCATGAACACCACCCCGGACGGTGACTACCAGACCTTCAAGGCCAACGACGGTGCCTACGTCCGCGAGCACTTCTTCGGCCGCGACGAGCGCACCCTCAAACTCGTCGAGGACATGACCGACGAGGAGATCTGGGCCCTGCCGCGCGGTGGCCACGACTACCGCAAGGTCTACGCCGCCTACCAGCGCGCCATGGAGACCAAGGACCGCCCGACCGTCATCCTGGCGTTCACCATCAAGGGCTACGGCCTGGGCCACAACTTCGAGGGCCGCAACGCGACCCACCAGATGAAGAAGCTGGCCGCCGAGGACCTGAAGAACTTCCGCGACAAGCAGTCCATCCCGATCCCGGACGAGGTCCTCGAAGCCGATCCGTACCTGCCGCCGTACTACCACCCGGGCGAGGATTCCCCGGAGATCAGGTACATGAAGGAGCGTCGCGCCGAGCTGGGCGGCTTCGTCCCGGAGCGTCGTCAGACCTACACCCCGATCGAGGTGCCGGACATCGACAAGCTGCGCAGCGTGCGCAAGGGTTCCGGCAAGCAGGAGGTCGCCTCGACGATGGCACTCGTGCGTGCCTTCAAGGAGCTCATGCGTGACAAGGAGCTGGGCCGCCGCGTCGTGCCGATCATCCCGGACGAGGCCCGCACCTTCGGCCTCGACTCCTGGTTCCCGACCCTGAAGATCTACAACCCGCACGGCCAGAACTACGTGCCGGTCGACCATGACCTCATGCTCTCCTACCGGGAGTCCACCGACGGTCAGATCCTCCACGAGGGCATCAACGAGGCCGGTTCCGTCGCGTCCTTCATGGCCGCCGGTTCCTCCTACGCCACCCACGGCGAGCCGATGATTCCGCTGTACATCTTCTACTCGATGTTCGGTTTCCAGCGCACCGGCGACGGCATCTGGGCCGCCGCCGACCAGATGTGCCGTGGCTTCCTCATCGGTGCCACCGCCGGCCGCACCACCCTGACGGGTGAGGGTCTGCAGCACATGGACGGTCACTCCCAGATCCTGGCGTCGACGAACCCGGGTGTCGTGTCCTACGACCCGGCCTTCGCCTACGAGATCGCGCACCTGCTGCACGAGGGCATCGACCGCATGTACGGCCCGGACCGCGGTGAGAACGTCATCTACTACCTCACCGTGTACAACGAGCCGGTCCCGCAGCCGGCGGAGCCGGAGAACCTCGACGTCGAGGGCCTGCACAAGGGCATGTACCTGTTCTCCCGCGCCGAGGAGCTCGAGGTCGAGGGCAGCCACGAGGCCTCCATCCTGGCCTCCGGCGTCGGCATGCAGTGGGCCCTCAAGGCCCAGCAGATGCTGGCCGAGGAGTACGGCGTGAAGGCCAACGTCTTCTCCGTCACCTCCTGGGTCGAGCTGGCCCGCGAGGGAGCGGCGAAGAACAAGGAGCAGCTGCGCAACCCGGCCGCCGACATCGAGGAGGCCTTCGCCACGCAGCAGATGAAGAAGGTCAACGGCGGCACGTTCGTCGCGGTGTCCGACTTCGCCACCGATCTGCAGGAGCAGATCCGCGCCTACGTCCCGGGCGAGTACATCGTCCTCGGTGCCGACGGCTTCGGATTCTCCGACACCCGCCCGGCCGCACGCCGCTACTTCAACATCGACGCCGAGTCGGTGGTCGTCGCCGTGCTCATGGGCCTGGCCCGCGAGGGCAAGATCGACATCTCGGTCGCCCAGGAGGCCGCCGAGAAGTACCGGCTGGATGACCCCACCGCCGTGTAGGTGATCGCGCGTGAAGGCCCTGCTCCGGCAGGGCCTTTCCGCTTTCCACGCTTATCGACGCCCCGGTAGCCCCCGCGTGTACTCCCGCGGCCAGGACATGTCCCGGGCGGTGAGCGCCGCGGCCACCGCGGCGTCGAGAGCCTCCGCCGTGTCGGCGGGCAGCTTGGTCCGCAGCGCGTCACCGAGGCGGGAGACGACCACCGGGCGCAGGAGGTTGCGGGTCTCCGTGAGGTAGACACGCGGGCCGCGGGCCACGAGGTCGGTCTCCGCCGGGTCGGCGGGCTCCCCGAACTCCTCCGCCAGGGACGGGTCCTCGGCTTCGACGGTGTCCTGCATCCGCATCCACTGGAGTGCCCGGCAGCGGCGGACGACGCCCGGGGCGTCGGCCCGCACCGCCTCCACGAAGGACCACCCCACCTCCGCGAAGAGCTGCGGGGGCAGCTCGTCCTTGAGCGGGTGGTTCCGGGTGCGGCGGAACACCTGGTAGATCTCGTTGATGAGCATCAGCATCGGGTCATGGGCGTCGATGAACCCGCAGCTCCCCGAGTGCCGGACGAACTCGAGGGGGAACTCCGGCTCCGACCCGGTGACCGTCACCCGCAGCCCCACGTCCTGCTCCAGGTACCAGCGTCCGGCGCGGAACCAATGCCACTCCCCGCCGCGCGGATCGCCGGTGACCGCGTCGGGGCCGGACCTCTCCAGGATGAGGTCCTCTCCCCGCAGGTCCCCGTCGGTCTCGGGGTCCGCCCGGTACTCCCCGCGCGCGTACTCGACGAAACGGGTCCTGCCCTGTTCATCGGTACCTTCCATTCGCCAGTTGATCATGGGCTGACGCTATCCCCGGCACCCGACATGACCTGCCGCCAGCTCGAATGGTTGGGCGAGCGGTATCGTGGTCTGCGTGATACCCCGCAGAAACCGCCCCGTCCCGCCGCGCGATGAGGACCGCGAACAGTTGCAGGCCGACCTGACCAGGCTGGTCGGTACGGGCCGTCTGCAGTTCGACGAGTTCGACAGACTGTGTGACGTCGTGTGGTCGACGCAGGACAAGTCGGTCCTCGACCACATCCGGGCCCAGTACCTCAGCTACCGCCCGCCGGCCCCCATGCAGCAGCAGCCGCCGCTCCCGAACACCCCGGTGCCGATGGCGCAGCCCGACGCCCACCTGGCCATGCCCGTGGAGAACCAGCCCGTCGTGTCGACGATGGGCGAGATCAAGCGCGTCGGCCAGTGGACCGTGCCCGAGAAGTCGCGTTTCAAGCTCAACGGCTCCACCCTCAAGCTCGACCTGCGGCAGGCGCAGGCGGCAGCCCCGGTGTGCACCTTCGAGATCAACGCCACCATGTCGGTCGTGGAGATCATCGTCCCGCCCGGCGTGTACGTGGAGAACCGCCTCAGGGACACGCTGTCCACCGTAAGCGTCGAGACGACGCAGCCGCACCCCAACGCCCCGCGCGTGGTGCTCACCGGTGTGGTGCGGGGCTGCACCGTCAAGGTGATCACCCGTCAGGCCCCGGAGACCAACACCCTCTGGAACAAGTTGTTCGGGGGTTAGGGCACGCCCGTGCACTTATACCCCCACCGTCGTCCGGGACACCGTCGTGGTGACGTGTCCTCAGTCGGGGTGAAAGTGCAGCTACCCCTCCAGCTCGGCCCAGATCGCCTCATTGGTCTCAGCCCACAGGGGCTTGGCCCAGTCGCCGAAGGGGCGGTCGGTCAGCGCCACCATGGCGCGGCCCGTGCCCGGCGCGACCCACAGGTAGGTGCCGGACTGGCCGAAGTGGCCGAAGGTGTCGGCGGGCATGTTGGCGCCGGTCCAGTGCGGGTCCTTCTCCCCCTTGATCTCGAAGCCCAGGCCCCAGGGGCAGGGCTTCATCATGCCGTAGCCGGGGACGATGCCGTTGAGCTCGGGGAACTGCACGGTGGTGGCCTCGGCCATGGTGGACTCGTGCAGCAGGGTGGGGTTCATCAGCTCGAGGAGGAATGTGATGAAGTCGTGGGCGGTGCCCTCGGCCTCCCAGCCGGCGGACCCGAGGAGGCGGGTCCACTTCATGCCCAGCGGGTCGAGGATGCCCTCCCGGAGGTAGTCGGCGAAGGTCATGCCGGCGGCCGCGGAGACGGCGTCGGCAAGAATCTCGAAACCGTAGTTGGAGTAGACACGGCGCTCGCCCACCCCGCGGACCTTGTCGCCCTCCTTGAAACCGACGCCGCTGGCGTGCGCCAGGAGGTGGCGGACGGTCGAGCCCTCCGGCCCGAGTGGGGTGTCGAGGTCGAAGATGCCCTCCTCCACCGCCATGAGGAAGCCGTAGGCGGAGAGCGGTTTGGTCACGCTCATGAGGTCGAAGACCTTACCCAGGTCGCCGACGCGGTCGATGTCGTCACCGTTGATCACCGCCGCCGCAAACGTGTCGACGGGCCAGTCCTTCACCAGATCCAGAGCAGTCACGCCCGTCAGTCTAGTTGTCCTCCAGCGTGCGGATCATCAGGCGGTCGATCGCGGCGTTGAGGACCTCAGGTGCCTCGAGGGGCACCATGTGGCCGGCGTGCTGCGCGATCTGCAGCCAGGCGTCGGGCCACACCTCGATGAGGCGCTCGGCCTGGGACAGCGGGGTGACGTCGTCCTTCTCCCCGGCGATGACGTAGCCGGGGATGCCCTGCAGGTGCTCGCCGGCGGCCAGCTCGTCGTGTTCCTGCAGGTCCTCGAAGTAGCCGACGAAGGTCTCCAGCGGGGTCTCGTGGATCATGGCGGCGTGGAACTCGACGATGTCGTAGTCGGTCTTCCGGTGGAACACGGTGACGGCCAGGGCGGGCGCGAAGATCATCGCGGCCTGCTCCTTGAACTTGCGGGCCTCCTTCGGGGAGCTCTCCACCGCGTTGTACACCTGGTCCGCGACCGGGGAGGCGAGGATCTGCGGCAGTCCCTGGTCGGAGAGCGCCTCGATGGAGGTGGCCACGAGGACGATGCCGGCGATGTTGCCGCGCAGCACCGGTGGGCAGCGGCGCACGAGGTTGAGTGCCACCAGGCCGCCGAGGGAATGCCCGACGAGGATGATGGGCCCTTCCACCCCGCGGGCGCGCAGGACGGCGAGGGTGTCGTCGGCCGCGCCCTCGACGGTGCACAGGGAGGGGTCGACCTTGCCGGTCTGTCCGTGGCCGCGGACGTCGAGAAGGAGAATCCGGGCGGACGGCCACCTCTCCCGAAGGTGATTGACCTGCATGAAGAAGGACTCCGCCGCCAGCGTGAAACCGTGGACGAAGACGATGGTGACCGAGGAGTCGTGCGCGCGGACCTTGCCGTACTCGTACCAGTGGACGAGGATGCCGTCGTTGTCGACGGTGCCGACCTTGTCGATGTTCGTCAGCCCCGGCTCGCGCACCCCGGAGTGCAGTTCGCCGAGTTCCAGGGCGAGGCGACGGCGGCCGCCCGGGGTCAGTCGCATCACCCAGCTGCGGACGAGCTGCGAAATGTCACGAGGGGTGAAAACCATACAACCGAGACTACCGATCACTCCCCCGCCCACTAGGATCGGTGCCATGACTCAGCCTGTCCCCTCTCCCGAACTCGCCCAGATCATCGAGGAAGCCTCCGGCCTCGAGCCGGAGTCGCTCACCCCGGACGCGAAGCTGACGGAACTGGGGATCTCCTCGCTGGCGATGATCGAGATCGCCGTCCGCATCGAGGACACCTTCGGTGTGCGTCTCGACGACGAGACGGTCTTCTCCCTGCCCACCGTCGGCGAGCTCGACGCCCACATCGAGGCCCACCGCACTTAGCGCGCGCTCAGCGTCCGCAGCGACGATACTGACGGCCATGACCGCCAGTATCAGCTACCTCACCGACATGGACGGCGTCCTCATCCGCGAGGGCGAGATGATTCCCGGCGCCGACCGCTTCCTCCGTGCCCTCCACGAGCACGACATCGAGTTCATGGTCCTGACCAACAACTCGATCCACACCCCACGCGACCTCTCCGCCCGCCTGGCCTCCGCCGGCCTGCGGATCCCCGCCGAGCGGATCTGGACCTCCGCGTCCGCCACCGCCCACTTCCTGGCCCAGCAGCGCCAGGAGGGCACCGCCTACGTCGTCGGCGAGTCCGGGTTGACCACCGCCCTGCACGCCAAGGGGTGGATCCTCACCGACTCCTCCCCGGAGTTCGTCGTGCTGGGCGAGACCCGCACCTACTCCTTCGAGGCGATCACCACCGCCATCAACCTCATCGTCGGTGGTGCCCGGTTCATCTGCACCAACCCGGACGTCACCGGCCCGGCCCCGCAGGGCATCCTGCCGGCGACGGGCTCGGTGGCCGCGCTCATCACTGCGGCGACGGGCAAGCGGCCGTACTACGTCGGCAAGCCGAACCCCATGATGCTGCGCTCGGCGCTCAACACCATGGGCGCGCACTCGGAGAACACCGTCATGATCGGCGACCGCATGGACACCGACATCAAGACCGGAATGGAGGCCGGTTTGCGCACCATCCTCGTGCGTTCCGGCATCTCCGACGACGCCGAGATCGATCGCCACCCCTACCGCCCGACCCGGGTCGTCGACGACATCGGGGAGGTCGCGGACCGGATCCTCGATCCCATCGGGGAGGACTAGCAGGATCCCGCGCGGTAGGGCTACAGTGTGGATTCAGAGGGCTGCCCCTGGCCCGGCACCGAAACAGGGGATTTCCCATGGTGTAACAGGCAACACGCTGGTCTTTTCCGGTTTTCGGGTTCGAGTCCCGGTGGGAGAACGTGAGCACTAAGACGATCAGCACCCCTGTCCACTACGAGGCCGGCGACGTCCTTGACTCCATCGACTGGAACCGCATCCCGGACCAGACCGACCTGGATATCTGGAACCGCCTCACCTCGAACTTCTGGCTGCCCGAGAAGGTCCCGGTGTCCAACGACATCCCGTCGTGGCGCAACATGACCGACGAGGAGCAGCTGGCCACCATGCGCGTGTTCACCGGCCTGACCTTCCTCGACACCATGCAGGGCACCGTCGGCGCCGTGTCGATCCTCCCGGATGCGGTCACCCCGCACGAGGAGGCCGTGTACACCAACATCTCCTTCATGGAGTCGGTGCACGCGAAGAGCTACTCCAACATCTTCATGACGCTGGCCGACACCCCGGAGATCGACGCCGCCTTCCGCTGGTCCCGTGAGAACGAGAACCTGCAGTACAAGGGCCGCACCATCATCGAGCAGTACCAGACGGGTTCGCCGCAGCGGAAGAAGATCGCCTCCGTCATGCTGGAGTCCTTCCTCTTCTACTCGGGCTTCTACCTGCCGCTGCGTTTCGCATCGATGGGCAAGATCACCAACGCCGCGGACATCATCCGCCTCATCATCCGTGACGAGGCCGTTCACGGCTACTACATCGGCTACAAGTTCCAGCAGGCCGCCAAGCACCTGTCGGAGGAGGAGAACGCCGCCGACAAGGACTTCGCCCTCGAGATGCTCCTCGACCTCTACGACAACGAGGCCCACTACACCCAGGACATCTACGATCCGATCGGCTGGACCGAGGACGTCAAGTCCTTCCTGCGTTACAACGCGAACAAGGCGATGAACAACCTCGGCTTCGAGGGCATCTTCCCGCCGGACTCCTGCCGCTTCAACGCCGGTGTCATGACCTCCCTGGACCCCTCCGCCAACGAGAACCACGACTTCTTCTCCGGCTCGGGTTCCTCCTACGTCATCGGCACCGCCGAGGAGACCACGGACGACGACTGGGACTTCTAGCTCCCTCCCGCTTATCGACGCCGCGCGTACCCCGCGCGGCGTTCGTCGTCTCAGGCCGGCGTCAGCTCGGCGCTGAAGCCGTGCTGGCGGGCGAGGTTCTCCACGACGGTACGCAGACGGTCGAACTCCTCCTCGGTGCCGGTGAGGACCTGGCGGCAGGCGACGTGGAGCCCGGGGCCCCGGCCGCCGGACCGGCGCCAGGGGGTGAACCAGTCGGCGGTGAGCGGGTCCGCGCCGGGGATCTCCAGGGCGGAGTCGCTGGGGACGCACAGGACCATGGCGGTCTCTATGCGGGGGCGCAGGGCGCGCGGCATGCCGGTGATGGTGAGTACGGCGGTGTGCGCGGTGAGGGTCGCCGGGGCGGTCACGTCAGAGGTCTCCCACAGGTGGTCCGGTGCCTTGGAATCGGCGGCGCCCAACCATCGTGCGAGCGAGGGTGCAAGGGTGGTCATGTCGAAGATCCTTCGGCAGATACGGCCACCGCCGACATCCACGGAGCGCGGAGTCGGCGGTGTCAGACGAGGGTCTTCTTCCCCAACGGCCTCGTAAATCACCTTGCTGTAA
>DGYFI06203__coassemble_1468_pt1 | contig 17347 bp, 18 predicted proteins | sample DGYFI06203__metabat2_high_PE_041 | metagenome-assembled genome bin DGYFI06203 | reverse complement strand
GAGCCGGAGCCCGCCCCCGCTCCCGCTCCAGCACCTGCGCCGGCCCCCGTCCCGGCCCCCCAGCCCCCGCTCAACTACCAGCCGTACCCGCAGGGTAGCTGGGACGATGACGACGACTGGGACGACGATGACTGGGATGACGACTGGGACGATGATGATTGGGACGACGACTAAGGATGACTGAGTGAGCCCCTCCCATTCTCTGCGCTGGCGCATCATGTTCTGGATCACGGCTGTGGTCGTCGTGGCGTTGACCAGCGTCATCGTCATCACCCGCGCGGTCATGCTGGGGCAGGTCGCGGATGCCGCGAATCAGGCGGTGGAGCAGGAGATCGAGGAGTTCCGGCATTTCGCCGCCGAGGGCACGGACCCGGAGACGGCCGACCCGTTCGCCTCCCCGGCGCGCCTGGTGGAGGTGTATCTGTCGCGGCAGATCCCGGATACGCGGGAGTCGCATCTGGGGCTCATCAACGGTCGTCTGCTGCAGATGGACACGTCGGCGTTGAGCGGGGATTTCCCGGCGCCGTTGTCTCCGCAGGAGCCGCTGCTCACGGAGATCCTCGACAGCGCGGAATCGGCCGGTATCACCCGTGACGCGGAGCGCGGCCCGACGCACTGGGGTCGCGTGGCCGTCGATTACGGCACGGGGGAGGTCGCCCAGTTCGCGGTGGCGTATTTCACGGCGCAGGACCGGGCGGAGGTGCATCAGCAGATCCGGACGTTGGCGGCGCTGGGCCTGGGTGGCCTGGCGGCGAGTGTGCTCATCGGGTGGCTCATCGCGGGGCAGATCATCGCGCCGTTGCGGAGGTTGCAGTCGGTGGCGGGGTCGATCAGCAACTCGGATCTCACGCGTCGCGTGCCGGTGGGCGGGCGGGATGAGATCACGGAGCTGGCCAGAACCTTCAACGCCATGCTCGACCGCCTGGAGCGGGCCTATGCGGAGCAGCGGCAGTTCGTCGACGACGCGGGCCACGAGCTGCGCACCCCCATCACGGTGGTTCGTGGCCAGCTGGAGCTGCTGGAGACGTCCCCGCCGGAGGAGCGTGCGCGGTCGGTGGCGCTGGCCACCGCGGAGCTCGACCGGATGGCGCGGATGGTCAATGACCTGCTCACGCTCGCCGTCGCCGATTCGGGCGAGTTCGTGCGTCCCGAGCTTGTCGACGTCGCCGAGCTCACCATCGACATCGAGGACAAGGCCCGCACCCTCGACGAGCGCGTCAGCCTCGTGGAGCTCGCCGAGGGGACCGTGCTTCTCGACGACCAACGCGTCACCGAGGCCGTCCTCGAGCTGGTGGGCAACGCGCTGCGCTACAGCGACGGCCCGGTGGAGCTGGGCTCGACGTTCGTCGGCGACGTGTGGCGGATCTGGGTCCGGGACTCCGGGCCGGGTGTGCCGGAGGAGGAGCGGGCCGGCTTGTTCAGCCGCTTCCACCGGGGTGACGCCGCGACGGCGCGCACCGGCGGGGCGGGCCTGGGGCTGGCCATCGTGCACGCCATCGGTCAGGCCCACGGCGGCCGGGCCTTCGTGGAATCTGAGGTGGGCGTCGGGTCGGTCTTCGGCCTCGAGGTGCCCACGGTGAAGGAGAATGACCAGTGAGCCGGATACTCATCGCCGAGGATGACCGCGGCATCGCGGACTTCATCGACCGCGGACTGCGGGCGGCGGGTTACGCCTGTGACGTCGTGGACACAGGGGCCCTCGCCTTCGAGATGGCCCGCAGCGGCGACTACGACCTTATGGTGCTTGACCTGGGTCTGCCGCACATGGACGGGGCGGATGTCCTCGAGCAGCTGCGCGCCCTGCGGGTGACGCTGCCGATCATCGTGCTCACGGCCCGCACGAAGCTGGCGGACCGGATCCGCTCGCTGGAGGGCGGCGCGGACGACTACATGCCCAAGCCCTTCCAGTTCGCGGAGCTGCTGGCGCGGGTGCGGCTGCGCCTGGTGGACCGCGCCCCGACGGACAGCGCGGAAGCGTCGTTCCGCCTGGTCCGCGACGACCTGGTGCTGGATCTGCGGACCCAGCGCGTCGAGGTCGACGGCCACACGCGGGACCTCTCCCGACGCGAGGTCGGACTGCTGGAGACGTTCATGCGCCACCCCGCCCAGATCCTCTCCCGCGCCCAGCTGCTCAGCCAGGTGTGGGGCATGGACTTCGACCCCGGGTCCAACGTGGTCGACGTCTACGTGCGCACCCTGCGCAAGAAGATCGGGGCGGAACGGATCGAGACGGTGCGCGGGTCGGGCTACCGGCTGGTGTAGCTAGAGCCGCATGTCCGTGACCACCCGGATGTGGGCGATGTCGGAGCGCAGGACATCCTCGGAGTACTCGATGGGCAGGTTGTCCGCGGTGTAGGCCGTCCGGGAGATGCGCAGCAGCGGCAGGTTGCGGGTGACGCCGAGAAACTGCTGCTCCCAGCCGGAGGCCACGCCGGGGATGATGGTCTCGGTTTTCCGGACGGGGCGGAGGTTCCACTCGGCGTCGAGAAGCTCGTACATGGAGCGCGACAGATCGGCGTCGAGCATGCCGGGCACCCGGAACGAGGGGAAATGCGAGCTCTCCACGATGAGGGGGGTGCCGTTGACGCAGCGCTGGCGGACGATGTGGAACACCGGGTCGCCGACGCTGATGTCGAGCGCCTCGGCGACGGTGGTGCTGGCGCGCAGCAGATCGGCGTCGAGGATCTCGGAGCTGACGTCGAGGCCGTGCGCCCGCAGCTGCGGCATGAGCCCCTCCATGCGGGTGAGCTCGACGACGGTCGGGGTGCTGCGGATGAAGGTGCCACCGGTGCGGCCGCGGCGACGTTCGATGAGTCCCTCCCTCTGGAGGATGTCCAGGGCGTGGCGCACCGTCATGCGGGCGACGCCGAACTCGTCGACGAGCTCGCGCTCGGTGGGCAGTTTATCGCCGCCGCTCAGCTCGCGGCGTTCGATACGACCGCGGAGATCATCGGCGATTGCCAGGTATGCCGGGGAGCGGCGGTACGGGACAGACACTCCCTCAGGGTACCTAACGCATAGAAAGGGTTGCATATGGGGTGCATAAGAGGGACATCGTACGTGATACCACCGGCAGAAAACGGTCCAGCGCTGGAGATCGCTATCGGTCGCCGACCTCGATGCGGGGGCGCACCGCGACGTCCGTGATCTGGGTGCTCTCCCCGGCGTCGACGATCATGCGGATCGCGCGCGCCACCTCGACGGGCTCGATGAAATGCTCGGCGCGGTACTCCTTGTCGTCCTGCGCGTAAAGTCCCTCGAGCATCGGGGTGTCGGTCGGGCCCGGCGCGACGGTGCTCACGCGCACGCCGGCCTTCGACTCCGCCTTCCGCAGTCCGTCGGCCAGGGCGTAGAGCGCGTGCTTCGTCGCGGCGTAGACGATGTTGTCGCCGTAGGAGCCGCGGCCGGCGCCCGAGTTGATGAAGATCGCCGTGCCGCGTGCCTCCCGCAGCGCCGGCAGCAGGCGGCGGGTGAGTTCCGCGGGGACGTGCACGTTGATGTCCATGGCGTGGCGCCAGTCGGCGACGGTGGCGGTCTCCACGCTGAACTTCGTGGCGATCGCCGCCGCGTGCACCACCACGTCCACCCGCTGCAGGTCGATGAGCGTCTGCAGGCACGACTGGTCGTCGGCCGCGTCGAGCAGGTCCACCACCAGGTCGGTGTTCACCGGGGTGACGTCGGCCAGGGCGCCGAGTTCGGCGAGGGTCGTGTCGTCGCGCCCCAGCGCGTAAACGTGGTGCGTGCGGGCGAGGTCGGCGACGATCTCGCGGCCCATGCCGCCCGTGGCACCGGTGACGATGGCGATAGGTTCGGTCATACCCTGGACTCTAGCCGGGGATACCCTGTGGTTCAGGAGGTTCCCATGCTCGCAGTGGTGTTCGGCGTCGTCGTCGGCATCGTCATGCCGATCCAGACATCGGCCAACTCCCGGCTCCGCCAGTCGGTCGGTTCCCCGTTCCTGGCGTCGTTGGTGTCGTTCACGGTCGGCTTCCTCGCGCTGCTCGTCGCCGTCCTGCTTATCGACGGCGGGTTGCCGCCCCTCACCTCAGCCCTCGGCATGCCCGCCTGGATCTGGTCCGGTGGCGTCCTCGGCGTGGTGGTGCTGACGGGCAACATCTTCCTGTTCCCGCGGCTGGGGTCGGTGCAGACGGTGGTGCTGCCCATCACGGGGCAGGTCATCATGGGGCTGCTCATCGACCATTTCGGGTTGTTCCACGCGCCCGTGCACCGGCTCGACCCGACCCGCGTGCTGGGGGCGTTGCTGCTCGTCGCGGGAGTGCTCGGGGCGATCGGGTTCATCGACACGCTGCTGCGCCGGGGCGCGCAGGTGCCCGTGGGCTCGAGCTCGGGGCTGTCGCTGTGGGGCTGGCGGGCGGCCGGCGTGGTGTTCGGCATGTTCTCCGCCGCCCAGACGGCCATCAACGGTCAGCTGGGCGTGGCCTTCGGCTCGGCCGTGGGGGCGGCGCTGGTGTCCTTCGCGTTCGGCGTGGTGACGCTGCTGCTCATCAACCTGGCGCTGCGCAACCGCCCGGCCGCCGGATCCACGGTCGGGCCGTGGTGGATGTGGATCGGCGGCTTCCTCGGCGCGATGTTCGTCTTCGGCAACGCGTTCCTGTCGCCGGTGATCGGCACGGGGCTGACCGTCATGACGATCCTGCTCGGCCTCATGGCCGGCAGCCTCCTCATCGACCACTTCGGCCTGCTCGGCGCGCACCGCAAGAAGGTGACACTGCTGCAGGCCGTGGGCCTGGCGCTCATGGTCGCCGGGGTGGGGGTCATCCGGCTGTAGCGGCGCGCGCGACCCCGGGATCCCTACCCCGGGAGGAGCGCCCTACCGGGGTGTGAGCCCACCGGTTCCCCGGGCCCCGGGGTACGGATACCGGGGTCGCCGAGTGGCATCTAACGTCAGGCGTTGACCTCGGCGGCCGCAGTGGCCGCAGCCACGGCCTCGAGGGCGACGTCGATGTCGGCGATGAGATCCTCGACGTCCTCGATGCCGATGGAGATGCGCACCAGGTCGCGCGGGACCTCCAGCTGAGAGCCGGTGGCGGACTGGTGGGTCATGGTGGCCGGGTGCTCGACGAGCGACTCCACACCACCGAGGGACTCCGCCAGGCAGATGAGGCGGGTGTTGAGGCAGAAGACGCGCGCGGCCTCCTCGGAGTGGAAGCGCACGGAGATCATGCCGCCGAAGCGCTTCATCTGCCGCTTGGCCACCTCGTGGCCCGGGTGCGACTCGAGTCCCGGGTAGAGGACGGTGGCGACCTGGTCGGAGCCGTCGAGGTGGGCGGCGACGGCCTCGGCGTTGTCGCAGTGGCGCTCCATGCGCACGGCGAGAGTCTTGATGCCGCGGGCGGTGAGGTAGGCGTCGAAGGGCGAGGGGATGGGGCCGACGCCGCCCTGGAACCACAGGAGCTTCTCGTCGAACTCGGCGGAGTTGGTCACCACGAGGCCGCCGACGACGTCGGAGTGCCCGCCGAGGTACTTGGTGGCGGAGTGGAGGACGTGGTCCGCACCCAGCGCCAGCGGCTGCTGCAGGTACGGGGAAGCGAAGGTGTTGTCCACGACGAGCGCGGCCTCCCCCTTGATGGCGGCGATGGCGGCGATGTCGGTGACGGACAGGGCCGGGTTGGTGGGGGTCTCCAGCCAGATGAGCTTCGTGTTCTCCCGGAGGGCGGCCTCGACGGCAGCGACGTCGGTGGTGTCGACCACCGTGTAGTCGATGCCCCAGGCCCCGAAGGCCTCGTCGATGAGCCGCCAGGTGCCGCCGTAGGCGTCGTGACCGAGGATGAGGTGGTCACCGGGGCGCAGCAGAATGCGCAGGATGACGTCGGTGGCGGCCATGCCGGAGGAGAATGCGCGACCGTACTCGGCCCCCTCGAGGGAGGCGACGGTCTTCTCCAGGGCGGCGATGGTGGGGTTGCCGCAGCGGGTGTACTCGAAGCCGCCGCGCAACTCGTTGAGCCCGTCCTGCGCGAAGGTGGTCGACGCGTAGATCGGGGTGTTGATCGGGCCGTACAGGCTGTCGGGCTCGTATCCCGCATGGATGGATCGAGACGAGAAACCAGAGAGTCCGTGAGTCATGTCGGCCACTATAGACCAAGCGGTTCACAATTCCTGAAACTCCCGGGAATTATATGCAGAGCGCGAACCAACGCCCCCTGACCTGCTGCAACTCCACCTCCAGGCCGTACAGGGCCGACAGGTGGGCACCGGTGAGGGTCGTCTCCACCGGCCCGGCGGCCAGCACCCGGCCGTCCTTCATCAGCAGGACATCGCTTGTCGACGCCGCGATCTCCTCCACATGGTGCGTCACCATCACCGTCGTCAGTTCCGGGCGCAGCGCGCGCAGGTCGTCGATGACGCGCAGGAGGGTCTCCCGCCCGGGGAGGTCGAGGCCGGTGGTGGGTTCGTCGAGAAGCAGAAGCTCCGGTTCGATGATGAGAGCGCGGGCGATGAGGGTGCGTGCCCGCTCCCCCTGCGACAGCGCGGACCACTTCCGGTCACGCTTGGCGGCCATGCCGGTGAGGGCGAGCAGCTCCGCGAGCCGGTCCAGCTCCGCGGCGGAGGGCGACCAGCGCGGCAGCAGGCCGTTGGATCCGGTGACCCCGGAGAGCACCAGTTCCTCCACCGGATAATCCCCGAGACGCTGACGCGGGTCGACCCAGCCGATGCGGCGGCGCAGGCGCTGGAGCTCCACCCGTCCGAGGCGCTGCCCGAGGACGTCGACGGTGCCGGTCGTCGGGTACCACCAGCCGCCGGCCAGCTTAAGTACCGTCGACTTCCCCGCGCCGTTGGGGCCCAGCACCGTCCAGTGGGAGCCGGTGGGCACCCGCCACGACACCTCCTCGACGAGGTGGGTGGATCCGCGGCGGACGGTGACGTCGAGAAGCTCAAGGGCGTGGGGCATGGCAGCCAGCCTAGACTGGGGTGCCATGAGCAGCCTCTATGACGCCGTGGGTGGCGACGCCACCTTCTCCCGCCTCGTCGCCGGCTTCTACGCGCAGGTGAAGACGGACGACATCCTCGGGCCCATGTACCCCGACGACGACTGGGAGGGGGCCGAGAACCGTCTCAAGTGGTTCCTCGCCCAGTACTGGGGCGGGCCGAGCACCTTCAACGAACAGCGCGGCGCGCCGATGCTGCGGCGCCGCCACTTCCAGTTCCCCGTCGACCGCGCCGCCGCGATCCGCTGGCTGGAGCTGATGAAGGTCTCCCTCGACAGCATCGACGAGGAGACCATCCCGCCCGCCTACCGCCACCAGATGTGGGAGCACATGGAGCGGGTGGCGGCGATGCTCATCAACCGGGAAGATCCGGGAACGCCTCCCGCACAGGCTCACTGAGCAGCGCCCCGCCGCGGGTCATGAGACCCGGTGCCAGGCCCGGATGCTTATCGACGGCCCCGTCCACCCCGTCCGCGGCGATCGCCCGGACGTACGGCAGGGTCGCGGAGGTGAGGGCGCGGGTCGAGGTGTTGGCCACCGCACCCGGCATGTTGGGCACGCAGTAGAACAGCGAGTCGTGCACCTGGTAGGTCGGCTCCTCGTGCGAGGTCTTACGCGAGGGCTCGAAGCAGCCGCCCTGGTCGATGGCGACGTCGACGAGCACGGAACCCTTCTTCATGCGCGACACCAGCTCGTCGCTCACCAGGGTGGGGGCCTTGGCTCCGGCGACGAGGACGGCACCGATGACGAGGTCGGCGTCGAGAAGCTCGGCCTCGATGGTCATCGGATCGGAGATGAGCGTGCGGACGTTGCCCTGGTAGAGGTCGTCGAAACGCGCCAGCACCGCCGGGTCGAGGTCGAGGACAGTCACCGATGCGCGCAGGCCCTGGGCGATGGCCACCGAGGACGCGCCGACCTGACCGCCGCCGAGGACGACGACCTTCGCCGGGGCGGTGCCGGGCACGCCGCCGAGCAGCACGCCGCGGCCGCCCTTCGAGCTCATGAGGTGGTGCGCGCCCTCCTGCACCGCGAGGCGGCCCGCGACCTGGGACATCGGGGTGAGCAGCGGCAGCCCGCCGCGGGAGTCGAGGACGGTCTCGTAGGCGAGGGATGTGGTGCCGGCGTCGAGGAGCGCCTGCGTGCACTCGCGTGACGACGCCAGGTGCAGGTACGTGAACAGGATGAGATCCTCGCGCAGGTGGCCGTACTCCTCCGGCAGCGGCTCCTTGACCTTGAGGACCATGTCCGCGGCCCACGCCTCCGCGGCGGTGTCGACGATGTGGGCACCCTGCGCGGTGTACTCCTCGTCCACGATGGACGAGTTCGCGCCCGCACCGGCCTGCACGATGACCTCATGGCCGTCCGCCACCAGGGTGCCGGCGCCGGTCGGGCCGAGGGCCACGCGGCCCTCCATGTTCATGACTTCCTTCGGGATTCCGATGCGCATGGCGGTTTACTCTACGCAACCGACCGGTCCACCACGGCGGAAACTGAAGTGATCTCCACGACCAGCGGAACCCGCCGCCCCCACCTACCATGACGGGCGTGAGTGAGAAGCAGAGCAATGTCGGTGAGGTGGTCCGCAGCTTCGGACTCCTCGGGGTGACGGCCTTCGGCGGCCCCACCGCGCACCTGGGCTACTTCCGGGAGGAGTTCGTGGCGCGGCGGAAATGGCTCTCGGAACGCTCCTACGCGGACATCGTCGCTGTCGCCCAGTTCCTGCCCGGACCCGCGTCCTCGCAGGTGGGCATGGCGCTGGGCTACCACCGCGCCGGCTGGCTCGGCATGCTCGCCGCGTGGGTGATGTTCACGGCACCGTCGGCGCTCATCCTCGCGCTCTTCGGGCTGTTCCTCATGACCGCGGGTGTCGACGCCGAGCAGGGCTGGATCAAGGGTCTGCTCGCGGCGGCGGTCGCCGTCGTCTTCCACGCCGTCGCCGGCATGGCGAAGAACATGGCCAACACCGCGCTCACCGCGACGATCGCCGTGGTGGCCGGCCTTCTCGTCCTGGCGGTGCCCAGCCCCTTCACCCACCTGGGCGTCATCATCGCCGCCGGGGTGATCGGCGTCGTGCTGCTGCGCAACCGGCTGGCGGAGGAGACGGAGGACTCCGGCCTCGACGAGGTCCGGCCCGTGAGCTCCCGCGCCGCCGTGGTCTCGCTCGCCTTGTTCTTTGTGCTGCTCGGCGGACTGCTGCTGGGCGCCTCGACGGTGGGTGGATATCTGCTCACCCGCCTGGCCGCCTACGTGCAGGCCGGTTCCCTCGTCTTCGGCGGCGGGCACGTCGTCCTGCCGTTGCTCGAGCAGCTCACCGTCGCGCCGGGCTGGCTGGAGCAGTCGGTGTTCCTCGCCGGCTACTCCGCAGCCCAGGCCGTGCCCGGGCCGCTGTTCACCTTCGCTTCCTTCATCGGCGCGGTCGACGGGGGTTGGGCGGGGGCCCTGCTGGCCACTGTCGCCATCTTCCTGCCCTCCGCCCTGCTCATGGTGGCAGGGCTGCACTTCTGGGGCCGCTGGCGCCACTCCCCTCACCTGCGCACGGCGTTCACCGCGGTCAACGCGGCGGTCGTCGGGCTCCTCGGCGCGGCCTTCTGGGACCCGGTGCTCAGCCACGGCGTCACCGGCATCGCCTCCCTCTCCATCGCGGCCCTGTGCTGGCTGGGGCTGGCGAAGTGGAAGCTCCCGCCGTGGTCGATCGCGCTCTTCGCCGCGCTGGCCGGGTGGGTGCTGCTGTAGTCCCTCGCCACCGGCATGCAGACCGCGAGAGGCCCTTTAAGCCGCGGGCTGGTTGGTACGGGCCACCGTGGCGCGGCGGGCCACGGCGACCAGGAGGACGACGGCCGCTGCCGCGGCGGCTGTCCAGACGAGGGTGTCGCTGTCGAAGCGGCCCCCGGTGCGGGCGACGGCGATCCAGGCCAGGCCCCAGGAGGTGGCCAGGGCGGGGGCGATGCGGCCGCCGTCGAGAAGCGCTGCCACAGCAGCGACCACCCCGGCGACGACGATGCCGACGACACCGAGGGGGATCTCCTCGAGGGCGGTGACACCGGCTGCGGAGAGCGTCGCCCAGGTGTTGGCGAAGGTGGCGACCAGGACCCAACCGAAGTAGAGGCCGAAGGTGCCGTCGGTGAGGATGAGCTCGATGACGCCACCGGTGCGGGGACGGCCGAGGATGTACATGATGCGGATGAGCACGGCCAGCAGCGCCACGATGACGATCACGGACAGCCACAGCGCATCGAACTGAACGGTGAACAACCAGCCGGCGTTGAGGAAGGCGGAGAGGATCGCCCACGGGCGCAGCACGCGCTGCCGTTCCGAGGCTCGGGCCGTGGGGGTCAGCTGCCACAGGGCGTAGGCGGCGAGCCCGGCGTAGATGACACTCCAGATGGAGAAGGCCGTGCCGGCGGGGGCCAGCGGTGTGGCGTCGGCCGACAGGGCACCCCCGGCGGCCTCGGCGACGGCGGTGCCACCGAGGGCACCACTGCCGATGACGGCCATGGCGATCGCGGCGGCGACACCGAGGACGGTGATGATCGCCATGGGCCAGGGGTTGTGGGTGGACGGATGGGCGCGGGGAGCTTCATTTATTGTCGACATCTTACGTATCGACACTAGAGGAAACTCAGAACAGCGACAGCGACGTGGAGCGGTAGACGGTGCCGAACGGGGCGTCGATACGCACCCAGCGGCCGGCGCTGGACACGCGGAGGTGGCGCGGGACCTCGATGGGGGCGGCGAAGCCCGGGATAAGGCCGAGGGAGGTGCACGTGAAGATCATGCGCATGGGGATCTCCGCGGTGCCGGCGTCGCCGGAGACGGTGAGCACCGTCTGGTCGAGCAGGCTGGCGGGTGGTCCGAGTGGGCCGGAGAACTGCCGGGCGAGGGACTGGCCCTGGTCGGAGAGGTCGCGGACGACGTCGACGGGGATCTCGTCGAGAAGCCGGAAACCGGTGGCCGGGGGCAGGGCACCGGGCCAGTTCGGGTCGCGGGCGGGGCCGATGGCGGGGGTGCCGGCGCGGAGGGCGTCGAGAAGCTCGACGGCGGAGACGACCGCGCCGTCGCGGGAGACCTCACCCTCGACGCGGCGGGAGGCGACGACCTGGAAGGGGGTGGTGACGAAGACGTCGACGTGACGGTCGAGCTGGCGGAAGCGCACCGACGCGGAGGCGTCGAGGCCCGTGGCGCGGCCGATGAGGGACTGGAGACCCGGCGCGCCGTCGAGAATCCGCAGGGACTCCGGGGTCACTTGTCGGAGTCGCCCGCCTCGAGCTGGTCGACATCGTCGGCGCGGGTGAGGATCTTGACTTCCTTCTCCGTGATGGAGCGCGGGCGCTCGGTGTTCATGTCGATGGCCACCTGCACGCACTCGACGATGCAGGCGATGCGGCCCTGGCGGTCCTTGATCTCCTGGCGGGTGGTGAAGGAGGTGTTGCCGATCTCGACGACCTGGGTCTCGATGAGCAGCTCGGTCGTGTCCGGCATCACCGGGCGCAGGTAGTCGACGTCGAGGTGGCGGACGAAGACCGCGAAGTCGTGGCCGCGGGCGGTGAACTCATCCTCGGCGAACTGCAGGCGCGCCTCCTGGGCGACCTCGATGTAGTTCGCGTTCATGATGTGGCCGTAGCGGTCGAAATCGGACCAGCGCACCGGGACGGTGGTGACGTGAAGTGCGGAGTTCTGGTCAGCGGTCATGCCGTACATACGGGTGAGTTTCCTTTTCCATGCGGTGACGCGGTCATGCTCCGTCCAATCTATACCTCTTGGCCGCGTTTCGGCAGTTAAGGGAATATCGGCCCGCCCCTATATGAACAACAGGTTAACTCCGGTAGAATACCGGGTTATGAACGCGCCCGACCGCACCCGCCTCGACCGGAGAATCTTCCCCGACGGCGACGAACCGGACCCGCAGTTCACCCTGTCCAACGAACGCACCTACCTCGCCTGGACCCGCACCTCCCTCGCCTTCCTCGCCGGCGGCATCGCCCTCGGCGCCTTCCCCGTCGAGGCCGTCTCCGCGGAATGGCGGGCCGCGCTGTCGGCGTTCGTCATCATCATCGGCATGGCCATCGCCCTCGGCTCCGCCTTCCGCTGGATCCGCATCCAACGCGCCATGCGCAACGAACGCCCCCTCCCCTCGGCCACTCCCCTGCTGCTGGTCACCGGTGCCGTCGTCATCGCCTCCGCAGTGGCGCTGTGGCTGTTCATCCTTTCCTGAGGGGGCATCACCGTGAACGGCCGGAGTTTCCCCGAACGCAGCAACCTCGCCTGGACCCGCACCGCCATCGAGCTCGCACTCGTGTCCATGCTGCTCCTGCGCTGGGCCCGCTCCTACGGCTGGTGGGTGTTCCTGCTCATCGGGATCCTGCTCGCCCTGTGCGCCGGCATCGCCCTCACCCAGCGGACCCGTTACCGGGAGACCCGCCGCAGCGTCCGCCGCGACGACGCCTCCCCCAAAACCGCCTCCGTCCTCACCGTGACGACCACCCTCGTCCTGCTCGGCCTCGGCGGCGTGGCCCTCGTCCTCATCCCGCTGCCGGGCGGGGTGGAACCCGCCCTGTAGGAACGCGGAAACGCCCGGCACCTCGGGTGAGGCGACCGGGCGTCGACGAGCGGACCTAGCGGGTCAGGCGACGGTGGGTGACGCGCGACGGGCGGGCGGCCTCCACGCCGAGGCGCTCGATCTTGTTCTTCTCGTAGTCACCGAAGTTGCCCTCGAACCAGAACCACTTGCCCTCCTCCACGTTGCCCTCCCAGGCCAGGATGTGGGTACAGGTGCGGTCCAGGAACCAACGGTCGTGGGAGATGACCACGGCGCAGCCCGGGAACTTCTGCAGGGCGTTCTCCAGGGAACCGAGGGTCTCGACGTCGAGGTCGTTGGTCGGCTCATCGAGAAGCAGCAGGTTGCCGCCCTGCTTGAGGGTCAGCGCCAGGTTGAGGCGGTTGCGCTCACCACCGGAGAGGACCTTGGACGGCTTCTGCTGGTCCGGGCCCTTGAAGCCGAAGGCGGACAGGTACGCGCGGGACGGCATCTCGTTCTGGCCGACCTTGATGTAGTCGAGGCCGTCGGAGACGACCTGCCACACGGTGGCCTCCGGGTCGATGTTCTCACGGCCCTGATCCACGTAGGACAGCTGGACGGTGTCGCCGACCTCCACGGTGCCGGCGTCCGGCTGCTCCAGACCGACGATGGTCTTGAACAGTGTGGTCTTACCCACACCGTTCGGGCCGATGACGCCGACGATGCCGTTACGCGGCAGCGTGAACGACAGATCCTTGATGAGGGTACGGCCGTCGAAGCCCTTCTCCAGGTTCTTGACCTCCACGACCTTGTTGCCCAGGCGCGGCGGGGTCGGGATCTGGATCTCCTCGAAGTCCAGCTTGCGGTACTTCTCGGCCTCGGCGGCCATCTCCTCGTAGCGCTCCAGACGGGCCTTGTTCTTGGCCTGACGTGCCTTCGGGGAGGAGCGGACCCACGCCAGCTCGTCCTTGAGGCGCTTCTGCAGCTTCTGGTCCTTCTTGCCGGCGACCTCGAGGCGCTCCGCCTTCTTCTCCAGGTAGGTGGAGTAGTTGCCCTCGTACGGGTGCAGCTTGCCGCGGTCGACCTCACAGATCCACTCCGCGACGTGGTCGAGGAAGTAACGGTCGTGGGTGACGGCGAGGACGGCACCCTTGTAGTCGGCCAGGTGCTTCTCCAGCCACAGGACGGACTCGGCGTCCAGGTGGTTGGTGGGCTCGTCGAGGAGCAGCAGATCCGGCTCGGAGAGCAGCAGCTTCGCCAGGGCGACGCGACGACGCTCACCACCGGAGAGGTTGGTCACCGGGGAGTCGGACGGCGGGCAGCGCAGGGCCTCCATGGCCTGCTCGATCTTGGAGTCGACCTCCCACGCGTCGGCGGCGTCGAGGTCCTCCTGGAGCTTGCCCATCTCCTCCATGAGCTCATCGGTGTAGTTGGTCGCCATCTCCTCGGCGATCTCCTCGAAGCGCTTCTTCTTCTCGAAGATGTCGCCCAGACCCTCCTCCACGTTCTCGCGGACGGTCTTCTCCTCGTTGAGCGGCGGCTCCTGCAGCAGAATGCCGACGGTGGCACCCGGATCCAGGAACGCCTCACCGTTGGACGGCTGGTCGATGCCGGCCATCACCTTGAGCACGGACGACTTGCCGGCACCGTTGGGTCCGACGACGCCGATCTTGGCGCCCGGGTAAAAGGCCATCGTGACATTGTCAAGGATGACCTTGTCGCCGACGACCCTTCGCACATTCTTCATCGTGTAGATGAACTCGGCCATTTCTCCCCTAGTGTTCTAGTGCGGTAAAGACACTCCACAGGGTACATGACCGGCCCGGATGTTCTAGAAGGGGACGTCGCCCCCGCCCTCCGTGCTTACCGACGCCCCGTCCGGCACCGCCACCGGCTCCGGTGCCGGTGCCGGTGCCGGCCCCAGCGGCGAGTCGGGGTTCTCCCACACCCGCTCGCACAGCGACCGCGGGTCGATGTCGGCGGGCAGCGCCGCGCCGATGAGATTCTTCCCCGCGATGTCCACGCGCTGGGAGGCGATGACGTAGCGGGTGAGGTCCAGGCCCACGGAGTAGCCGCGCAGGCGGACCACCTGCCGCTTCTGCCCGGTGTCCTTCTCCACCCACTCGTCGGTGACCAGCGTGCCGTGGGCGAGGACCGGCATGCCCTTGCCCAGGGACTTCTTGCAGTTGACCGCCAACGGCCCCCACACGTCGACGTCGATGAACAGCGGATCCGTGTCCACCCACAGTTCCGGGTTCTTCTTGTCCCGCACCCGGCGGGAGGAGGCGATGCGCAGGCGCGCCTTGTAGGATTCGGACTTCTCGAAGTACTGCAGCGTCGGCTCCTCGGTGAGATTGCCGAGGATGGTCGTGGTGGTCTGAGCCATGGTTGTTCCCCCTGAGTGTGAGTGTGTCGGTGTGACACCTCGCAGCCTGACAGGGAACGGGGGCGGTGACAACCGCGACGTCGATAAGCCTGTGGACAACTCGAGTTATCCACAGAAACCGGCGTCCGGCGGGGACTAGCGCTTGCGCCGGGAGCGCAGATCGAGTACCGGCCCCTCCGGGGGTTCCGGGGTGTCCTCGGCCGGGGTCTCCGCCGCCCGGGGGAACTCCTTCTCCTCGAACTCCTCGCGGGCGGCCCCGCCGGCGGAGATCCGGGCCAGCATCTCGTTGTACGCCTCGTAGTCCTGGTCCTCGCCGGAGGCGACGCGCTCCTCGTAGGCGATCTCGGTGGCGCGGTCGTCGCGCCGCCACCCGATGAACAGCAGCAGGAACACCAGACCCAACGGGAAGGAACCCGACGCCCAGCCGATGCCGCCGCCGACCTTCTGGTCCTCCAGCAGGTTGAGCTCCCACGGCAGGCCGAGGCTCATGTAGAAGTCCTCGCCCATCACCGTCGTCAGCTGCATGAGGTAGATACCGGCGAACAGGTGGAACGGCATGGAACCCACCAGCCAGGCCAGACGGATCGCCGTCGGGCGCTTCACCGGCACCGGATCCGTGCCCACCAGCTCCCAGAAGTAGAGGTAGCCGGAGATGAGGAACGCCCAGTTCATCGCCAGGTGACCCGCATGCTCCGAGATCGCCAGCTCATACAGCGGGATGAACAGGTAGAGGACGTAGAACACGAAGAGGAACTGCATCGTGTTCACCAGCGGGTGCGTGAGCACCTTGAGCAGCGGGGCCTTCGTGATCGCCAGTGCCCAGTCGTGCGCCGTCGGTCGACCCGGCTCACCCGGCTCGTAGGCCGCCATGATGAGCGTCAGCGGTCCGCCCAACGCGAGGAACAGTGGCACCACCATCGACAGGATCATGTGCACGATCATGTGCATCGAGTAGGTGGCCGGCATGTTCATGCCCAGGCCCGAGCTCGTGGTGACGAACAGGCTGCCCGTACCCAGCAGCCACATCGCCGTGTAGCGGTGGTCCCACGTCCCGCCCCGGCGGTACACGCGCCAGATGCCGTAGAGGTAACCGGCGGTGATGAGGATGGCGATCGACCCGAACATCACGTCGAAACGCCACATGGTGAAGACGTTGCCCAGGGTGGGCTTCTCGTAGAGGTCGTAGCCCATCTGGATGGCCATCTGCGACAGGTTCGGATCCCGCGGCGGGGGCGGCGGGGTGCGGCCCATGGTGATGGCCACGCCCGTCACCGCCGCCATGAGGATGACCTCCACCACGGCGAAACGCAGGAACATCCCCGGGCGGGAGTTGATCACCGGGATGGTGAGCATCCGGTGCACGAAACCCAGGAAGCCCAGCAGCACCAGGCCCACCGTCTTCGCCACCAGGATGAAGCCGTACGTCGTGGTGAACCAGTCCGACCACTCGACGCGGACCGCCGCGTTGATGAGACCCGAGATCGCCATGACGATGAGCGCGAACAGCGCCACGCTCGAGTAGCGGCGCAGGCCGGTCTCCATGTCCGGGCCCAGGCGGCGGCCGTGCGCGATGAGCGCCATAAGGCCACCCACCCATACCGCCATACCGACGAGGTGCCACAGGTAGGAGTTCGTGCCGTAGTCATGCGCACCGCCCGCCGCCGCGTGACCCTCCATGCCGAGCGGCACGATCGTGAGGATCGCCCCGACGAACAGCAGCGGCTGCGCGATCCACTTCCGGAACACCAGCCCCGCCACGCCCACGACCAGTGAGATCCCCGCCACCACCGACCACGCCAGCGCCGTGGACACCTGGCTGATCGCCACGCCCCACATGTCGATGGCCAGCGTGTTCCGGAACGGCGTGCCGGACACGTCCGACAGCGTCAGCGGGATCATGAGCAGCGCGATGAGCCCGAAACACAGCGTCGATACCGCGCCCGTCCGCGCCGCGATGTCACCGTCGACGCTCAGGGGCGCCTCCACCAGGCGCGTGTTGTCGCATTCCGGCACCTTCGGCGAAATGTAGAAGGCCGCGAACATGAACGACCCGATCGCCAGCGCCGCCAGCATCCAGCCCACCGCGCGGAAGAACGGCAGACCCCACGTCGTCACCGGCCCCGGATCCGGGATACCCAGTGCGACCAGCGAGTCCGTGAGGAACTCGAAGGAGATCGTCGCGCCCACCAGGCCCGCGACCACGAAAAACAGCAGGTAGAGCGGCCAGGTCGACCGCACCTTCCTCGTGCTTGTCGACGCCCGCGTCGCCGTTTCCTTCTCCTGCAGTGCTGACATGCGCTCTACCCTAATCCGCCCGCGGCCGTCGTCCTAGCCGGGGTGCGTGCGCGTGAAACTGCTCACTACCTGGGAACTTTTTCGGTTCCGTGGGGACGTGCGTTAGTATTTTCTCGCGCAGGCCTCCGTAGCTCAGTGGATAGAGCACCGGACTTCTAATCCGTCGGTCGTTGGTTCGAATCCAATCGGGGGCGCTCAAGAAAT
>DGYFI06203__coassemble_1445_pt1 | contig 17965 bp, 14 predicted proteins | sample DGYFI06203__metabat2_high_PE_041 | metagenome-assembled genome bin DGYFI06203 | reverse complement strand
TGACGCTGTACACCTCCCACCTGGTTCTCATGAGCCTGGTCGACACCGATCCCCATCACTCCCTCTGGTTGGCCATCCAGGTGGTCGTGGCGGCTGTCTTCGCGACTGTCTGGATGGTCGCCCTCGGCCGCGGCCCATTGGAGAGCGTCGTGTCCGCGGCCGCCGCCCTACCCACCCGTGGTCGGCGCCGCAAGAAAAAGTACGGTAAGCACGCTGTGGTCTGACCGGAGGGTATATGGTGTCATGCGTGACTCATTCGATACTGACCCCACACCCCCGGGAGCAGGTGACCCGCAAAGCACTCGTTGTCTGGGTGACCGCCGTGATGGTGTACGTCGTCGCCATCACGGGGCGCACCTCCTTCGGTGTCGCCTCCGTGGACGCGATCGACCGGTTCGGTGTCGACGCCTCCCGCATTGCCGTGTTCACCGCCGTCCAGATCGGTGTCTACGCCTTCGCGCAGATCCCGGTCGGCATGCTCATCGACCGTTTCGGACCCCGTCGACTGCTGGTCGTCGGCGCGATCATCATGGCGTCCGGGCAGATCCTGCTCGGATTCACCAGCTCCTACTGGGTGGCCATCGGTGCCCGTGTCCTCATCGGTGCCGGTGACGCCACCGCGTTCCTGTCGGTCATGCGCATCCTGCCGTACTGGTTCCCGCTGAAGAAGACCCCGCTGTTCACCCAGATGACCGCGGCCATCGGCCAGATCGGCCAGTTCCTCTCCGCGGTGCCCTTCCTGGCGCTGCTCCACGGTCCGGGCTGGACCACCGCGTTCATCAGCCTCGGTGCCACCGGTCTGCTCATCGCCATCGCCGCCGGTGTCGCCGTCGCCGACTCCCCCGAGACGTGGGCGGCGTCGAAGCTGGAGAAGGATCCCGACCACATCCGGGAGAAGCAGTCCCCACCGGACAAGATGCCCATCGGCCGCCTGCTGCTGACGGTGTTCCGCGAACCGCTGTGCTGGCAGGGTTTCTTCAACCACTACGCGTCGATGATGCCGCAGATCGTGTTCACCCTCCTGTGGGGCGTGCCGCTCATGACGCTGGGCATGGGCCTGTCCCCCGCCACCATCGGTATGGTCCTGACGATCAACGTCATCGCGTCGATGTTCGCCGGCCCCATCCTCGGCCCGATCTCCGCCCGGCTGGGCAACAACCGTGTCGTCGCCGCCATCGTCTTCGCAGGTGTCATCGGCTTCACCTGGATCATCTTCTTCCTGCCGGAGGAGCCACGCGGCGTGACGGCCATCATCATGGTCAACGTGCTCATGGCACTGTTCACCCCGACGTCCAACTACGGTTTCGACGACATCCGCGAGGACCTCGACCGCCGCATCGTCGCCACCGCCACGGGCATGTCCAACATGGGCGGCTTCTTCGCCGGCATGTTCGCGGCCCAGGCCGTCGGCCTCCTGCTCGACCACTACTCGCAGGGGCAGGACTACACGTGGGCCGATTTCCGGGCCTCCTGGTGGGCCATCCACCTCGTGTGGGGATTCGGCTGGATCGGACTCATCACCTTCCGGATCATCGTCGCCCGCCGCCGCCGGCGCCGCCTGGAGCAGGGTGAGGGCAATGTCCGCATCGTCGACAGTTCCGAGGCCTGATCTCAGCCGACGAGGTGTCCCTCCTCGATGAGGCGTTGCCGGACCGGCTCGGGCATCGTCCCGCAGGCGTCGGCCGCCCCGCGGTCGGCCCAGTGTTCCTCCGCGGAGTCGGTGATGCCGACCTGGGCGAGCAGCGGTTGCCACCCCTCCTGGTTGAGGCGCGGTACGACGCGGTCGATACCTCCCCACTGCAGTGAGCGGAACACCCGGCTCGATTCGTCGTAGGTGAGCACCGCACCGCCGCCCGGGGCCCGCTCCACCAGCGACGGCAGCGGCAGCATGCCGGCCAGCATGCCCGCCTTGTAGGGATCGGAGGTGTGCGGTGCCTGCCCGAAGTAGTACCAGTGCGCCGCACAGATGCCGTAGAGGCCGGGAGCGAACTGCGCGTAGTTGAGGTAGAGCTCCAGCTGACGACGGTCGGTCACCGCCAGGTCGAAGGGGTGCGAGATCACCGCCTCCACCGCCTTGCGCGCGGCCCCGCCCTGGGACGAGAGGTAGAGGTTCTTCACCAGCTGCACCGGGATGGTCGAGCCGTGCGGGTCGACGACGCACATCCGCTGTTCCTTCGCGTGTTCGAGCGAGGGCAGTGACCAGTAGTAGGCATGGTCATCCTCCGGGCCGCAGCCGAGGGAGCGGTTGTGCAGCTCGACGCGGGTGCGCAGCCAGAACTGCCGGTAGTCGAAGGGCGCACGGCGTTCGCCGAACATGTCGTCCTCGTGGATCATCACCCCGGCGATGAGATAGCGGCTGATGTGGTCGATGTCGACCCACTGGTGGTCGACCGGCTGGATGAGGGAGTCCCGCATGAAGGCGGTGGACTCGGGGGCGCGGGCGTTGAGCGTCGCGAAGTAGCCGGTGAGCAGCAGGAACGACGCCACCACCAGGGCCGTGCCCCGGCGCAGCAGGCGGGGCAGACGGCGGCGGTGCCGCGGCGCGCGCGTCTGGCGCAGCCACTGGTCGACGTAGGTGGTGTCGATGTAGGGCGGCGCCGTCGGACTGTGGATGTAGGCACCCTGGATCCCGTGCCTCTCGATGGCCCGGCGGTAGCGGCGCACATCCCGCCGCCGACGCAGATGCTCGAGGTGGGACTCATCGGAGCGTCGATAAGCGGCGGTCGACAGCACGACACTCCTCCTTCACCTCGATGATTAACCCAGAATGTAGCGGATGGTCCCCTGCGGGTCCTCCAGGAACTCCCGGGTGGCGATCACCGCCTCCGCCTCCTCGTAGACCGTGTCCTCGAGCCCGTGATCGGTGATGTCGACGATCGCGGCGTCCGGGATGGCCAGGATGATCGGCGAATGGGTGGCGATGATGAACTGCGCACCCCGCTTCACCGCCTGGTGGATCTCCGCGACCAACGCCATCTGGCGCACCACCGACAGGCCGGACTCGGGTTCGTCGAAAATGTAGAGACCGGCGCCGTTGACGTGGTCACCGAGGATCGACATGACGGACTCACCGTGCGACATCTCGTGGCGGAACTGTTCCGCGTTCGGCTTGCGGTCGTGGATCGTGACCGTGTCGTAGTGGGTCTCCGCGCGCAGGAAGTAGCCGCGCGGCGGAATGTCCCCGCCGCGCAGGTGCATCCAGCGGGACAGGGTGGAGTGCGTCGGGTGGATGACACCCCGGAACTCCAGGTCACGCAGCGGGCCGCCGGCGGCGTCGAATCCCGCGGCGATGGCGATGGCCTCGATGAGCGTCGATTTACCCGACCCGTTGTCACCGACGAAACAGGTCACCGGCGACGTGAGTTTCAGCGCCTCGTACTCCTCGAGGTAGCGCACCACGGGGAGTTGACGGATGTAGGAGTCCTCGCGGATGGACTCCACACGCACTGAGTTGATGAACATGTCCCCATGGTAGTAGGGACAAGTTCAGTCAGGGAACAATCATTCGTTGCGGCGGGGCGGTTCCTGACGGCCCGTCAGAATGTCGATGACACTGCGGATGGCGGCGTCACCGATCTGCCCGCCCTGCCCGCTCCAGTTCCCGGAGCCGAAGGGTCCGCGCGGCTGATGATCGTTGCGCGGGCGCTCGCCGGTGGGGGCGTCGACGACCTCGGTGCGGTCGGACGTGTCCTCGGAGGTGACGATGAGCGTGGTGTCCTCCAGCTCCACCTGAGCGGAGTCCTGGACACCGGCGGTGCGGGCGGCGTCGACCAGTGCCCGGAGGTCGGCGAAGGTGGCGTCGGTGAGGTCAATGGACAGGGAGACGGCCATGATGGCTCCTTTGAGTCGGTGTCGCGTGCGGTGCGGTTTATCTGAACAACCACCAGCGTAGGTGCCGTGCGCCGGGCCTGTCACCACCCTTAGGGGACCTGCCTCACCCCGTCTCAGGGTTCCAGGGCGGCCTCCCCCCAGAACACCTCGTCGACGACCTGCCGGGCCTTGCGGGTCAGCCGCAGGTAATGCTCGAGGAAACCCTGATAGTCCTCCGGATCCCATCCGGCGGCACCCGCCACCTGTGCCAGCGCCGGTCCGGGACCGGGGAGTTGATCCGTGCGACGCCCCTTGACCAGCACCAGGGCGTTGCGGGCGTTCGTGGCGCACAGCCACGCTTCCCGGAGGACGGCGACCTGCTCGGCGGGGATGATCTTCTTCTCCGCGACGACGTCGAGCACCTCGAGGGTCGAGGTGTTGTGGAGCTCCTCATGCTCGTGGGCGTGCATCATGGTGAGCAGCTGCGCCGTCCACTCGATGTCGGTGAGCGCGCCGCGCCCCAGCTTGGTGTGGGTGTTGCGGTCCGCGCCGCGGGGCAGTCGCTCGTCGTCGATGCGCGCCTTCATCCGGCGGATCTCGCGGATGTCGCTTGCCGACGCCCCTTCCTCCGGATAGCGGAACCGGTCGATCATCTCCAGGAAGCGGCGCCCCAGGTCCTCGTCGCCGGCGACCACGGTCGCGCGGAGCAGCGCCTGGATCTCCCACACCTCGCCCCACTCGCGGTAGTAGCGCTCGTACGACTCGATGGTGCGTACAGCAGCACCGGAGCGGCCCTCGGGGCGCAGTCCCAGATCGACCTCGAGCGGAGGGTCGCCGGAGGGCTTCGACAGGCGGGCGCGCATACCGTCACAGATGCTCGTCGCCCACTTCACCGCCTCGGTGTCCTCCACCCCGTCCACCGGGTCGCAGACGAACATGACGTCCGCGTCGGAACCGTAGCCGAGTTCGGCACCGCCGAGACGGCCCATGCCGATGATCGCGATGCGGGCCGGGGGTTCCTCGAGACCCAGCTGATCGAGGCTCCACCGCACCTCCGCGAGCAGGCTGGCCTGCAGCACCGCATCCCACACGAGGGAGAGCTCCATGCACACTTGGTCGACGGGCATGAAGTCGAGCAGGTCGGCCGAGGCGATGCGCGCCAGTTCGACGCGCCGCAACGAGCGCGCCACGGAGACGGCCCGGTCCGGATCCATGTGCCGTTTCGAGGAGGCCACCAGGGCCTTGCACACCTGGTCCGGAGCCGGATCCATGACCTTCGGCCCGCTGGCACCGTCACCGAGCTGCTTGACGAAGTCCGGCGAGGAGATGATGAGGTCCGACGTGTACGGCGAGGTACCGAGGATGCGCATGAGCCGCTGGCCCACGACCCCCTCGTCGCGCAGCATGCGCAGGAACCACACGCGGTTGTACGCGGCGTCGGAGAGTTTGCGGTAGTTGAGCAGACCCGCATCCGGGTCAGCGGTGTCCGACAGCCAGGTCATCAGCGTCGGCAGGAGCATGGCCTGCAGCTTCGCCTTGCGGGACCCGCCGGCCGCCAGGGCGGTGAGATGCTCGAAGGCGCGGGCCGGGTGACGGTAGCCGAGGGCCGCCAGCTGCAGCTTCGCTGCCTCCGGGGACAGGGTGATCTCGTCGACGGAGAGGTTGACCACGGTGTGCAGCAGCGGCCGGTAGAACAGGCGCTGGTGCAGGTCGGAGATGAGCAGACGGATACCGCGCAGGTGCTTCTGCATGGCGTCGACGGCCGTCTTCTTGCCGGAGGCGGAGAACCCGGAGGTGGCGGCGAGCCAGGCGAGGTTGCGCTGGTCATCGTCCGCCGGCATGGTGTGCGTCCGGCGCAGCCGGTGCAGCTGCAGGCGGTGCTCGAGCAGACGGAGGAACTCGTAGGCCTCGATGAGCTGGTGCCCGTCCTCGCGACCGACATAGCCGCCGTGGACGAGCGCCTCCAGCGCGTCCACCGTGGACAGGACGCGCAGCGACTCATCGGAACGACCGTGGACGAGCTGGAGCAGTTGGATGGCGAACTCCACATCGCGCAGGCCGCCGGTTCCGAGCTTGAGCTCGCGGACGCGCATCGCCTCGGGCACGTTCTCCAGCACGCGGCGGCGCATCGCCTGCACGTCGTCGACGAAGGAGTCGCGCTGCGAGGCGGTCCACACCATGGGGGCCAGCGCCTCGATGTAGTCACGCCCCAGGTCCATCGCACCCGTCATGGGGCGGGCCTTGAGCAGTGCCTGGAACTCCCAGGTCTCCGCCCAGCGCTTGTAGTAGGCGATGTGGCTGTCGAGGGTGCGCACGAGGGCTCCGGACTTCCCCTCCGGGCGCAGGTTCGCGTCGACCTCGAAGAACGCCTTCGACCCGATGCGCATGAACTCCCCGGCCAGGCGGGTGGCCTTCGGGGTGACCGGCTCGGCGACGAAGATGACGTCGACGTCAGAGATGTAGTTGAGTTCCCCGGCCCCGCACTTGCCCATTGCGAGAACGGCCAGACGCGTATCCACGCCGTCGTCCCCGTAGACCCCGGCGACGGCGACGGCGAGGGAGGCGGTGAGGGCGGCGTCGGCAAGCGACGTGAGCAGGCCGGTGACCGTGGTGAACGGGATGGTCGGTTGCTGCGGGACCTCCCCGCGGCGGGCTTCGAAGGTGCCGGCCAGATCGTGGGCGGCGATCCGCATGATGAGCGTGCGGTACGTGAGTTTGAGGGTGGTGGCCGCCTCCGGTCCGGTCACCCGGGCGCGGTAGGTGCCCGGCGTGGAGAGGTCGGCGGTCGCGGTGTCGGTGACTGTCTCGGATTCATCGGCCACGTCGAACTCGGCTGGCACGGCGTCGACGCAGCCGAGCATGGAACGCAGCAGCTCCTCCGGACTCGGCAGCCCGCCGGTCAGCTCCTTCCACAGGTGCGGGTTCGCGGCCAGGTGATCGCCGAGGGCGGTGGAGCCTCCGAGCAGGGCGAACAGCCGCACCCGCAGCGCCGGGTCGCGGCGCAGGGCGGCGTCGAGCTCGGCACGCTCTTCGGCGAGGGCCGTCATGACGCGCATGAGCGTGTTGAGCGCCAGATCCGGATCACCGGCCCCCGACAGTGCCCACAACAGTTCGACGGATTCCGGTGTGTCCCATCCCAGCCAGGACAGGTCCTCCGCCGCGCGCGGACCCGTCAGCCGGAGTACTGCGGGGGACGGAACGGTGCTGCGTGACATGATCTCCTCCTCGCCCGACTAGTAGTCCAGAGTGTTCCGCAGCTCCCAGGGGGTGATCTGCTCCTGGTAGTTGTGCCACTCGTTCCACTTCGAGCGCAGGAAGTACTCGTAGACCTGCTCGCCGAGGATGTCGGCGACGAAGTCGGACTTCTCCAGCACCCGCAGCGCCTGGTCGAGGGAGGCCGGCAGGTCCTTGTAGCCCATGGCCAGACGCTCGCGGCGGGTCAGTGCCGAGATGTCGTCCTCGGCCGGATCCTCGAGCTCGTACTCCTCCCGGATGCCCTTGAGACCCGCGCCGAGCAGGACCGAGAACGCCAGGTAAGGGTTGCAGGCCGAGTCGAGGGAGCGGACCTCGACACGACGGGAATCCGCCTTCGCCAGTCGGTAGGTGGGCACCCTCACCAGCGCCGAGCGGTTGGAGACACCCCACGTGGCGGACGTCGGGGCCTCGTTGCCGAACACGATGCGCTTGTAGGAGTTCGGCCACTGGTTGGTCACCGCGGAGATCTCCTGCGCGTGCCGCAGGATGCCGGCGATGAAGTGCTTCGCCGTCTTCGACAGGGAGATCTCGTCGTCCGGGTCATGGAAGGCGTTGGTGTCGCCCTCGAACAGGGAGATGTGCGAGTGCATCGCGGAGCCCGCGTACTCGGTGAAGGGCTTGGGCATGAACGTGGCGCGGACGCCGTTGGCGGTGGCCACCTGCTTGATGAGGTAGCGGAACGTCATGATGCTGTCGGCCATGGTCAGGGCATCCGCGTGCCGCAGATCGATCTCCTGCTGACCCGGCGCGGTCTCGTGGTGCGAGAACTCGGTCGCGATGCCCATGGCGTCGAGCGCGGTCATCGCTTCCCGACGGAAGCGGGGTGCCATGTTGTGCGTCGCCTGGTCGAAGTAGCCGCCGTTGTCCGTCGGGATGATCTCACCCGGGCCGGCTCCCTCGCTGAACAGATAGAACTCGACCTCCGGGGAGATCATGCAGGTGAAGCCCTCATCGGCGGCCAGCTCGACCTGCCGACGGAGGATCTGCCGCGGGTCCGACCAGGAGGGTTGGCCGTCGGGCATGGTGATGTCGCAGAACATCCGCGCCGTCTGCAGTTCGGGGTTGTCGGTGTCGAACGGCAGCACCTGGAAGGTGGAGGGGTCCGGCAGGGCGATGGTGTCCGACTCGGAGATGCGGGAGAAGCCCTCGATGGAGGAGCCGTCGAAGCCGACCCCCTCCTCGAACGCGCCCTCCAGTTCGGAGGGGCTCATCATCACGGACTTGAGGTACCCGAGGATGTCTGTGAACCACAGCCGGATGAAACGGATGTCCCTCTCCTCGACCGCACGGAGCACGAATTCCTGTTGGCGATTCATGAACCCAACTCTAATTGCGCACCCGACATGACTGTCCCGGCTCTGCGACGGAACTCAGGATCGGGGGTGGTGAATTCACCCAGACTCACCTGGTCAGAACGGGTGAGCGACAGAAGCGGGGGTGGCCATGTTCGGGGCGGGTGATCTACTGCAGGCACACCACCCGATCGAACGTCTATTCGTAAGGAGTCCCACGATGAACTCTCCCCACCGGTCCCTCAGTTTCGACGACGCCCCCTCGTTCTCCGACGACAATTACCGCGCCGCCCTCCAGATCATGCTCAGCGACCGCCTCATCCATCTGGCCCGCCACGGTTGGGCACCCGACGACCTCCGTCACGTCGCCGGCCCCACCATCGACCCACATCTGCGATCGGTTCTGCGACAGGTCACCGCGGTGGCACCCGACCGGATCCGCACCGCCTGGCAGCGCCAGTGTCGCCCACCCTCCCTCCGGCGGCGCCCCCTCGCCCCGGTCTCCGAACTCGAGCCGCTCCTGGAAGCGGTGGACGGACTCCCCTGCCTGTCGGGAACCGACGATCTCACGGACCTGGCGTGCCTGCAGTCGGCCGGGGCGGACACCCTCACCCCGGAACAACGACGCGCCCGCCACCGGATCACCGGCCTGCTGAAGAAGGCGGAATCGACGACCTTCGCGGAGGAGGCGGAGACACTCATCGCCAAGGCCCAGCAGTTGCGTCAGCGTTACCGCATCGACAGCCTCGACGGGGACGACACGGCACCGGGCGCGGTGGTGACCGTCCGCATCCACCTCACCGCCCCCTGGGTCCGGTTCCAGCACCTGTTGCTGGCGAACATCGCCGTCGCCAACTCCTGCCGGGCCATCCTCAGCACCGAGGTGGGTATCGCCGCACTCGTCGGCCACCCGGACGACGTGCAGCACACCGCGGAGCTGTTCGCCAGCCTCAACCGTCAGCGGGACCACTTCATGCGCCACTCCCCTGGCGCGGCCGCGGCCGCCCACCGGGGAGAGACCGCAGCCTACCGACGATCCTTCCTGCAGAGCTACGCCTACCGCATCGGCGACCTGCTCACCGAGGCGACCTCCTCCACCGAGACGAGCCCGGAGGAACAGGCCCGTGCCCTGCCGGTTCTGGCGAAGCGCAGCGTCATCGCCGAGGAGGCGTTCGCCCGGATCTTCCCGCACACCGCGACACTGTCCATGAGCCACCGTTTCCACGCCCCGGGAGCAACGGACGGCATCCGCGCGGCCGAGCGCTCACACCTCGGCCCGGAGAGGACTGCCGTGGGCGGTGCCTGACAGCGGTAGATTGGAATCAACAGATCACACCTCCCCTTCCACCGGCAGCCACCCAGGAGGATTCAGCCATGTCCACCAGCACGTTCCTCGAAGTCGAGGCGAAGTTCGCCGTCCCGAGCACCGCCGTCGTCCCGGATCTCACCCGGCTGGAGGGGGTCGACTCCATTGCGTCGACGAAGACCCACCGCCTGTCCGCCATCTACTACGACACCGCCGACCTGCGGCTGACCCGTTCCAAGATCACCTTGCGTCGCCGCGAGGGTGGGGACGACGACGGCTGGCACATCAAGCTCCCTGGTGTCGGTGGCCGTCTGGAGATCCACGCCCCGCTGGGTGAGATGGTCAACGGCCGCTACGAGGTGCCGGAGGACATCGTCGCCCAGGTGCGGGCCCTCGTGCGCCGCGAGGAGCTCCACCCCATCGCACAGGTGGACAACGAGCGCGTGGAGTCGACCCTGGCGTCCGCCGACGGCACCCCGGTCGCCGAGTTCTGCGACGATCACGTCTCCGCCTGGTCACTGCTGCAGGGTGGGGCTCACACTGCATGGCGTGAGTGGGAGATCGAGCTGTCCGGTGAGACTCCGGCCACGACGGTGGGCAACCCGCTGCTGCTGTCCGCCTCCCAGGTCTTCGTCAGCGCCGGTGCCCGGGTCTCCTCCTCACCCTCGAAGCTGGCCATGGCGCTCGGCGACTCCGGTTCCTCCGCACCGCTGCCGCCGTTCCTGGTCAACGCGGATGTCGACCCGGAGTCTCCGGCTGCAGCGGTCATCGCCGCCCTCAAGCTCAACCGCGACAAGCTGCACGAGTACGACCCGAAGGTTCGTCGCGACGAGAGGGACTCCGTCCACCAGATGCGCGTGGCCACCCGTGAGCTGCGCAGCCACATGGAGACCTTCAACGGCATCCTCGGCGGTGAGGAACTGGAGTACATCGAGTCCGAGCTGAAGCTGCTGGCCGGCATGCTCGGCTACGCCCGCGACGCCGAGGTCGTGGAGGAGCGCTTCCTCCGCCTGCTCGACTCGGAGGACTCCGATGTCCTCGACGAGACCACCCGTGAACACCTGCGCCACGACATGGGTGAGGAGTACCGCCGCGCCCACCGCCGTGTCGTCGCCACGCTCAACTCCGACCGCTACCTCGACCTGCTCGACGCCATCGATGCCCTCCTGGCCGATCCTCCGGTGGCCGGCGCCCACGCCTACATGCCCGTCCCGCAGGAGGAAATCGCGGAGCCCGTCACCGAAGAGGAGGCCGCCGCCGATCTCGAGATGGTCGCCGAGGGCGGGCCCGGCCATCCGGTCATGGAGGTGGCCACCGACGGTGTCGACCCGGAGGAGGACACCACCGAGGAGGAAGCCGACATGGTCGCCGAGGGCGGCCCGGAGGAGGTCGACCTGCCCCCGGAAGCCCAGGTGCGTCACGCCCAGACCCCGGAGGAGGTCGAGCAGATCCTCTCCGAGCACCTCGAGCAGGCCTACCGGAAGCTGATGAAGCGTCACAAGAAGGCCGTGGACAACTGGGACAACCTGGAGCTCACGCTGCACGAGCGTGAGGAGTACTTCCACGACATGCGCAAGTCCGCCAAGAAGCTGCGCTACGCCGCCGAGGCGGTCGGTGCGGCCACGAAGCTGAAGACCAAGCGCCTCTACAACGCCTGCAAGGCGATGCAGTCGAGCCTCGGTGACTTCCAGGATGCGGTGACCTCCCGCGACAAGCTCGTCCACATGGCCAACGCGGCCCGCCGCCGTGGCGAGGACACCTTCGGCTACGGGCTGCTCTACCAGCGTGAGCGCGCGATCGGAATGAAGTCCCTCGAGGTGTACGCCGAGGAGGTCAAGGCCATCAAGGCGGCTTACGAGCGCCTCATGAAGTCGGTGAAGGAGAACCGCAAGGAGGAGCGCAAGAAGGCCGAGAAGGCAGCCAAGAAGAACAGGAAGTAGCCGCCGCACGTCACAGCCCCGCCCACCGGAAGGTCGCCGGTGGGCGGGGCGGGCTCGGGGTCGGGCTACTTCTTGTCGTTCTCCCAGGACGCCGGCTCGCCCCAGTCGTCGTCCGCCTCATCCTCGGCGTCGGCGGCGGCGTTACGGGCCGCGGCCCGCTCGAGGGCACCGGCGGCCTCCTCGCGGGTGTCGTAGGGGCCCATGCGGTCGTCCCAGGATCCTTCCTTGCCCTGGGTGACCTCACCGGTCGACGGGTCGAAGTACCACTTCAGGTCATCGGGTTCCATGCTGTCCTCCTTCGGAGATTCGGGTGTTCTCTGCAGCCCAGGCTACCTGTGCTCGGGGGACGGGGTCGACGACTAAGGTGGGGAATGTCACGAATGTAAGGAGATCGAGAACATGCCGATGTGGCCCGTGAACGATGTGCCGGTCGCCGAGCGCGCGACCACCGCCCACCAGGAGAGGACCGGACGCGCCCCGTCCCATGTGGCGCACGCCCCGGCGACGTGGCTGCTCATCGGTGAGCACGTGGACCACTCCGGGGGTGTGGTCCTCGCGGCACTCGCCGAACCGGAGGTGGCGGTGGCTCTGTCCCCGCGCGCCGACGACCTGGTCTCGGTCACGATGCACGACACGACGGCGCACGGCGTCGAGAAGCTCACCGACGAGGTGAGCATGGGCGTCATCGCCGATCTGGCGGCGGCGCGTCAGCCGGTCATCGATGAGCGGGGGCGTCCGGAGACTCCGCCCGCCCCCGAGGGTGGTCTGGCGGTGCAGCTGGCGGGGATCGTGTGGACGCTCATCAACCGGCAGCTGCTGTCGCGGGACACGGGTGGCCTCGACGTCACGATCGTCAACGACATTCCGGACGGGGCGGGTCTCGGCGACGAGGCCGCCCGCGGCGTCGCATTTGCCCTGGCACTGCTGGGTGACGGCGATGATCTCGACGATGCCCCGGTGCGCGCCCGCATCGCCGAGGTCTGCCATCAGGCCGCCGAGATGTTCTCCCCGGTTCCGCCGCTCCGCGCCCGCTACACGGCGGCGCTGCGGGGGCAGTACGACTCGGTGTCGGTCATCGACTACGCGGATGGTTCGGTCACGCAGGCCCCGCACCCGCAGTCCGGCGACCTGGAGTTCTACGCCATCACCGTGGAGCAGGCCCGCGTCGACCGCTCCGCGGAGATTCTGCGTCGTCGTCGTTTCGTCGAGGAGGCGTGCCGCGCGTTCGGCACCGAGTCGCTGCGCCTGCTGCCCGACGCCTCCCAGCGCGTCATCGAATGGCTGACCGCGGTACACAAGGTCCACGGCGAGGAGAACACGCCCGAGATCGGCGACGCGGCTGCGTGGCTGGCATTCGAGGAGCGGGAGACCGAGCGCGGTCTGCACATGGCTCGCGCACTGCGGGCACGCCGCATCGACGACATCTGGCACCTCATCGCCCAGTCGCAGTCGGGACTCACCGGCCCCTACGGCCTGCTGGGTTCCGAGGCGATGGTGCAGTTGTGCATCGTCCGCGGCGCGCTCGGTGCCCGCGCGGCCTCGGCGGGCAACGTGGAGGCGGTCATCGCGGGAGTCGAGACCCGTCGCGCCCCGAACTTCACGCAGGATCTCGCCGACGACGGCCTGGCGGTCATCCGCCTGGGTCGCGGCCGCGTGGCGGGCCTCGCCGATGCTGGACGGTGATCCAGATCACAGGGTAGCGTAGCGGCATGACGACCGTTGTGCTCTACGCCTTCGACACCATGGCCGACTGGGAGTACGGCCACCTCGTCGGCACCCTGGCCCAGCTTCGCGGCGCGGGTCTGCCCGTCGACCTCATCGTGGCCGGTGACAGCACCGCGGAGGTCACCACCCTCGGCGGGCTGACGCTGCGCCCGGAGTACACGCTCAGCGACCTCGATCCCGCCCACATCGACATGCTCGTCCTGCCCGGCGGGGAGACCTGGGATGCCCGCCATGACGCGATCCTCGGGCTCGCCGCCGACCGGCTCACCCACGAGCAGCCGGTGGCCGCCATCTGCGGTGCCACCCTGGGGCTGGCCCGCCGTGGGCTTCTCGACGACCGCCACCACACCAGCAATGCGCCCGGGTTCCTCGCCGCCAGCGGCTACGGGGGCACCCACCTCTACGAGGCGGCGCGGGTCGTCGTCGACGGTGCCCTCATCACCGCCCCGGGCAGCAGCCCGCTGGAGTTCACCCGGGAGATTCTCACGGTCACCGGGCTGCTCAGCCCGGATGCCGCCCACGCCTGGCACCAGGGCCACGCGACCGGCCAGCCGGAGTGGTTCGAGCGCCTCGGGATGTTGCTCGGCGGTTAGTCGGCCGGCCAGGCGAAGGTGACGTCGCGCGTCTCGACGTCGGCACGCACCAGCGACACCCGCGTCGTCGTGCCCTGCGCCGGGCTGCCCACGGCGTCGGCCAGCACCGGCGGGTCGGAGACGAAGATGCGGGCGCGGTTGCGCTCGGCGTCGGAGGTGAGGATGACGGCGTCGAAGTTGTGGCCCACCCACGGGGCGAGCACGGTGGCCTCGGTGAGGTCGAGGCTGGCGCGGTCGACGCTGTTGGCCAGCGAGGAGGTGCGCTGCATGACCTCGACCACCTCGTCGGCACGCGCGGTCACCCAGTCGGGTACCTCGGTCCCCGCGCAGATGGACAGGCAGTACTCGGTGGCGAAACGGTCGATGAGGCGACGCAGCGGCGCGGTCACGTGCGAGTAGTAGCCGCCGATACCGGAATGGACCTCCGCCTCCCCGGTGGCGAGGTTGACGTAGCCGGAACCGCGCAGCAGTTTCTGGGCCTCCCGCATGATCGCCATACCGCGGGCGTCGGTGGCGTCGACCGACTGGAGGAACTCACCGATCTCGCGGTCGTCGTCGAGGTCATAACCCAGGGCGCGGGCCTCGGCCCGGAAGATGTCCTCGGCCTCCTTCGTCGCCGGCCCGAGGGTGCGCAGCAGACCGGTGCCGTGGTTGACCATGAGCACGCCGGCGCACATGCCGGTGAGCAGGGAGATCTCGGAGTTCCAGTCCATGACCTCGTGGCGTGGTTCGACGATGAGCTCGTACGTGCCGTCGTCGAGGGAGCGGACGCGCTGGGAGGGCAGGCGCAGGTTGATGGCCCGGCGGCGCAGGCCGGAGACCTCCCGCAGCTGGCCGACCTCGGGCAGCAGCTCGATGGAGGGGTGCATCCTCCCCGCGAGGTAGTCCTCGTGGACGGCGTCGTAGTCGAGGCGCGCGTACGACCGCGCGAGGACGCGTTCGACGTGGAAGTGCTCCACCTCACCGGCGGAGTCGAGGTCGAAGGTCCACAGGACGGCGGGGCGGTCGACGTCGGGAAGCAAAGAGGCCGACCCCTCGGACAACTCCTCCGGGTGGAGGCGGGCCGGCTCGTCGGGCAGGTAGATCGTCTGGCCGCGGCGCAGGGACTCGGCCTCCAGGGCGCTGCCCGGTGCGATAAACGCGGCGACGTCGGCGATCGCGTAGTGGACGCGGTAGCCGCCGTCACGACGCTCGATGTGCACCGCCTGATCGAGGTCCATCGACCCGACCGGGTCGATGGTGACCAGCTGCATGTCCCGCACGTCCCGCCGCTGCCCGGCGCAGCGGTCGGTCGCCGCGGCGGCCTCCGCGTGGAGTTCCGCCGGGAAATCGGTGGGGACGTCGAATTCCTCGGCGATACCGCGGAAGTTGAGGGGCGCAGCGTAGAGCTTCATGGCGCCCCATTGTTACACACCTGCAAAGGCCGATTCAGGACGCGAACAGCTCGTTGAGGTGGCGGTCCACCTGCTCCATGTACTCCGGGACGAATCCGAAGAGTGCGAAATGCCCGGCCACGTCGTCGATGACGCGCAGCTCGGCGTCCAGGATGAGTGCGGCCTCAGCGGCGCAGTCCCGGACGGGGAAGAACATGTCCTCGCTGATGGGCATGACGAACACCTTCGCCCGGATACGTCCGAGGGCGGCCGCGAGGTCGCCGTCGGTGTGCCTGGCGACGTCGCCGTGCTGCCACTTCCGCCCCATGACGACGAGGGAGTTGGGGTCGAGGGCGGCGAAGGTCGGCTCGAGGAAGCCCTCGACGACCTGGTCGCGCGTCTCGAACTCCAGGGAACGCCACGCCCGCGTCTTCCACCACTCGGTGGACAGGCCCATGATGGCCCACACCCGCGCGTGCCGCTTGAGCCCCTCGGCGACGTCCTCGTGGCTGGTGTACTCGCCGCCGTTGAATCCGGGGTCGGAGGTGACGGCGTCGAGAAGCACCTGGGTGAACAGGTAATCGTGCGGGGTGTTCTGCGCGGTGCCGGCGATGGGGGCGGCGTGGTGGACGCGGTCCGGGAAGCGGACCGCCCACTCGTAGGTCTGCTGGGCTCCCATGGAGGCGCCGACGACGGCGAAGAGTTCGGTGACGCCGAAGTGTTCCCGCAGCAGCCGCTCCTGGGCGACGACGTCGTCACCGATGCTGACGAAGGGGAACCGTGACATGGCGATCGATGCGTCGTCGGTGGTGTGCGGGGACGTCGACAGGCCGTTGCCGATCTGGTTGACGATGACGATGAAGTACTTCGACGGATCGAGCGCGTGGCCCTCCCCGATGTAGGTCTCCAGCCAGGCCTGGTGCGTACCGGTGAACCAGGTGGGGATGAGGATGACGTTGTCCCGGGCCTCGTTGAGCTCACCCCGGGTGGCCACGGCAAGACGGCAGTCCTCGATGGCACCGCCGTTCTCCAGCTCGAGACGGCCGATGCTGATCTCCTCCCAGGGGCCCTGGATCTCCGCGGTGTAGAAAGGGTTGTGGTACATGGTGTTCTCCTGTCACTGACTCACTGACGGCAAATGTGATGTGACACACACTCTACGTCGCTGCGGAGGCAGAGGTACCCTGGTCAACCATGAACATCACCCTGTCCGAGACCCATGAGGCCCAGTTGGAGATGCTCGCCCTCGAGTCGGGGCGCTCGCAGGACCAGGTCGTAGCGGAGCTCATCCGGCGGGAGTGGGAGCGTTACTCGGCGCGCCGGGGCGTGTGCACGGCGAGTGAGAACATCGCGGCGGCGCGGGCGGTCGTCGAGAAGCAGCTCCGCGACATGACGAAGGGCGAATGAGCCGGCCTGTAAGCCGGATTCTGTACCCGTGAGGGTGGTGATCATCCATCTGGGTCGGCCATCGCTGACCGCCTCAAGCAGCTACCTTCGGACTCGGGCGAGCAGCCCTCGAACGTCCGATCCGGTCTGCGGCGTGGCAGACCATGATGCCTTGCTCCCGGTGGGGTTTACCTGGCCGGGACAGTCACCTGCCCCGCCGGTGCGCTCTTACCGCACCCTTTCACCCTTACCCGGCCGAAACCGGGCGGTCTACTTTCTGTTGCACTGGCCCGCGGGTCACCCCGGGTTGCCGTTAGCAACCACCGTGCTCGGTGGAGTCCGGACTTTCCTCGACCCCCTCCTGCCCCGACGACGGGGTGGTGAGGACGCCGCGATCACCCGGCCGACTCATTCGCGAAGCTCCACCTTACTCCGGCCCGGTCGCATCAGGAAGAGCGCAGGTGGGCGGTGTCGTTGAACACCCGCAGGCTGGAGCCGACGCGCGCCCCGGCGTCCCCGAAGAACTCCACCACGGACAGCGACGCCAGGTCGAGGAACATGCGCGCCACCACGTGCGGGCCGGCGTCGATCGCCTGCCGGACAAACGACTTGATCGGCGAGACGTGCGAGACCACGAGGATGGTCTTCCCGGCGTAGCGTTCCTGCAGGTCCCTGCGCACGCTGCGGACGCGGTTGTGCAGCTTCTGCAGCGACTCACCCCCGGGCGGGGCGAGCGACGGATCGGCCAGCCACTCGTCGTGCAGGCGCGGATCGAGGGCGTGGGCCTCGTCGAAGGTCTTGCCCTCCCAGGCACCGAAGTCCTGCTCGATGAGCTTGTCGACGACCTCCACCTGCAGGCCCAGCTCCTCCGCGGCGGCCTCGGCCGTCTGGAGGCAGCGGGTGAGCGGGGAGGAGACGATGATGTCGATCCCGCCGCGGTCCCGCAGGGTGCGGGCGGCGGCGCGCGCCTGCTCGAGTCCCAGTTCGGTGAGCTCGGGGTTGGAGTGGCCGGAGTACTGCTTCGCGGCGGACATCGCGGTCTGGCCGTGGCGCAGGAGGACGAAGCGCGTGGGGCGGGCGGTGGCACCGGTCCAGTGGGCCGGGGTGCCCACCTGGGACCCGGCGGAGGCGACGATCTCGGAGTCGTCGGCTGTCTCCGTGCCACCGACGATCCCCGGCTCCGCACCAGCGGCCGCAGCGTCCATCGCCTGGTTGGACAGGGCGTCGGCTGCGGCGTTCTTCGCGCGCGGCACCCAGGTGAAGGTGATCGCGTCGAAGGAGTCCA
>DGYFI06203__coassemble_1437_pt1 | contig 18196 bp, 9 predicted proteins | sample DGYFI06203__metabat2_high_PE_041 | metagenome-assembled genome bin DGYFI06203 | reverse complement strand
CGCGGATCTTGTTGACGACCAGGGTGGACAGAGCCTCACCCTCGACATCCTCGGCGATGATCAGCAGCGGCTTACCGGACTGCATGACCTTCTCCAGCAGCGGCAGCAGATCCTTGATGTTGGAGATCTTGCCGGACACCAGCAGGATGTACGGATCCTCGAGGACGGCCTCGCCGCGCTCCAGGTCGGTGGCCATGTAACCGGAGATGTAGCCCTTGTCGAAGCGCATACCCTCGGTCACCTCGAGCTCGACGCCGAAGGTGTTGGACTCCTCCACGGTGATGACGGAATCCTTGTTCACCTCGCCGCCGCCGACGGCGTACATGGCCTTGGCGATCTGCGCACCGATGGCCGGGTCAGCAGCGGAGATACCGGCGGTGGCGGCGATCTCCTCCTCGGTCTCGACATCCTTGGCGGACGCCAGCAGAGCCTCGGTCACCTTGGCGGTGGCCTGCTCGATGCCGCGCTTGATGCCCATCGGGTTGGAACCGGCGGCCACGTTGCGCAGACCCTCACGGACGAGAGCCTGGGCCAGGACGGTGGCGGTGGTGGTGCCGTCGCCGGCGACGTCGTCGGTCTTCTTGGCGACCTCCTTCACCAGCTCCGCACCGATCTTCTCGTACGGATCCTCCAGCTCGATCTCACGGGCGATGGACACACCGTCGTTGGTGATGACCGGGGCGCCCCAGCCACGCTCGAGAACAACGTTGCGGCCCTTGGGGCCCAGGGTGACCTTGACGGCGTCGGCCAGGGTGTTCAGTCCGTTTTCGAGGCCGCGACGTGCTTCCTCGTCAAAGGCGATGAGCTTTGCCATGTGTGTTTGTGCTCCTTATTGATATAGGACGACACTCACGTCTGCACTCCAACAGGCGCCCGCGACGGCACGGTCGGTGAGTGTGAACCAACCTCACCCGCTGAAGACATCGATTTCTGGCACTCACTGTATTTGAGTGCTAACCCGTTTTTAGCAGTCGGGGCGGGCGAGTGCAAGGCACAGCACGGCGAGGCGCATCAGATCATGGCCGCAGCCTGCGTCCACCGATCGTCGCCCCAGAACCACACCATCGCGAACACGATGAGCGCGACGACGATGATCGCCCCGCCGATCGCCATGAGGAGACGTCGACGGCGCTGCCGGTTGACCCGAATCTCGTCCTGTCGCCTCTGCTCGTCGCGTGCGGCGATCTCGGCCCGTGTCGTCTCCACCGGCGGCCCGACCCGCGGTCCCGTCGGTGCTGATCCCGGGCTGAAATCCGGACGGTCGAAACCACCCCGGATACCCTCGTGACCACTGTTCATCAGAGACCTCCCGTCCTGCTGGTGCCGTCGAAGAGAGCGAACTCGGAGAACTTCTGCCGCAACGGATCCATGCACCGGAACGGGGCGATGCCCGTCCGGCTCACGCGGTCCCCCTCCGGGGACGCACCCAGCGCCGACACGACGAAGCACTGGTACCGGTACCCCTCCGTGCCGAACAACGGGGTGTTGAGCTGGTTGATCATCTGCGTCGCGTCCAGGCACTGCAGTAGGCTGGACACCTCCATGTGCAGCAGGTGACTGTTCTCCGGATCGAAAGGTTCCGTGGGCAGCGCTCCTTCGCGACGGAAGGACGCCCCGTAGTTGTTCATCACGCGCTGCCAGTTCACGGTGTTCGGGCCATCGGTGAAATGATGCGCCTGGTTGACCTCCGACAGCCGCTGCATGACGTCAAACTTCGACAGACACAACGCGATGTCCGGGCGGTGCTCTGTCCCCAGAACGCGCAGCACGTTCTGCAGGACGACCGTGGGGTCGTCGTCACCCACCTCGTGGATCGGCACCGACCCCTCGAGCAGCTGGCGGATGCGCGGCACCGCCATCGGGTCGAAGAGGAAGAGGATCTGATCGGCGGCCCGGAAGAATTCCAGTTCCTCCTGCCGCTCCTCGAAGTTCTCCTCCTTGAGGTCCTCACCCGCGACGTCGCGGAAGACCACGAAGATCTTCTGGAGCTGCCCGTCGCGGCGGTGCGTGCCGACGTCGAAGATGAGCGGGCGGTCTTGGTGGGCGTCCGTGGACGACACCGGCGGGGTCGGCGGCAGCAGTCCCATCTTCTCGAAGAGCGGCTTCTCATAGCGCTCGGTGTACGTGCGACGGGTGTGTTCGTCGGCGTAGCGGAAGGTGCCCTGGTTCTCGATGACCAGCCGCTCCAGCAGCTTGACGATCACCGCGATGTACAGGCTCTTGCCCGAGGTGCGGGCGCCCGCCATGGCGAACGTCAGCGTGCCCGACCCCTGCCACCCCTCCGGCAGGTGGTACTCCTGCTGCTCCGAGGGGGTGAGGAACGGGGAATGCTCCGCCTGCGGATCCTGCATCTCCTGGAAGGTGTAAGGGCAGCACGTCGGCAGCACCCCGGTGTGAATGGTTCTCGCCATCGTCTACTTCTCTCCCTGTGTCAAGGTGTCGAACATGGTTCTCGTCTCCACCGCGAGGGCGGCAGCATTCTGCTCCATCACGGCGTTAATCAAGGTCTCGTCGAAGACCGTGAAACTGATTCCCCGGGAATCAACCGGCCTCCGAGTCGTCAACAGGTGGACGACGCCGCGCCACCCTGCCACCTCTGCAGGCAGATCATCGGACAGCACCACCAGCGCGTGTTCCTCATCAAGCGCTCCCAGGTCCCGGCTCCATCCGACCTCCTTCGCCGGGAAGTCCCCCGGCGTGAGCTGACGGATCGCCTCCGGCCCGGAAAGGGCCTCCACGGATGTGGCGGAGCTGCTGGTGGCCAGACGGATCTCACGATCGCCGCTGCTGGTCGACAGCACGCCGGCGGCGAACATGCACATCGCCTCGAACGCCCGGGGGCTCGTGTTGAGGTGCATCGACGACGAGACGTCGACAAGCAACACCACGTCACGACGCCGGCCCTCGGGCAGGCTGTCCCTCTCGATCGAGCGCCGCAGGGCCGAACGCACGCCGGCCGAGTACTCGTCGAGCATGGTGTCGCTCGTGGTTTCCGCGACCGTGAGCCGGACCCTCCCCTCCGCCGGATGCAGGACCGCGACGGGGAAGGAGCGCAGGCCGCCGACCTCGAAGGTGGGGAAATCGACACGGACGTTCTCGTCGTCCTCCGACAGCAGGTCGAGAGTGACGAAGAGCTTCGTACCCGTCGGGAAATAGGAGTGCCCGTATCCCGGCGCGACGGAGATCTCGGAGATGTCCTGCGGATTGCGGATGGCCACCTGCTTTCCGCGGCGGTGAGACTCCATGTGCGGGGTGGACACCTCGAAATCCAGCTTCCCCGACAACTCGATGTGCAGGCGACCGGTGAAGGAGTCACCCTCGATCTCGAAGGACTGTCCCGCATTGAGACGGATGCTATTCACTGTCTTCTCCTCTTCGTGCTTGCCTCGTCTGCTCGGTGATGCCGCTCGCGACGGCGGCCACGATCTGAGCGGTGCCGCGCCCCATTCCGTCCAGTTTCTCCTTGTCACGGTGACGTTCCACATCCGCCAGGATCCGGTCGAGCAGGACCGGACGGTGCCCCGCCGACAGAATGTCCTCGGCGACGGTCCTGCCCAGGTCGCGGAACTCGGTGGTGGTCGGTGGTGGCGTGTCCCGGCGTTCCAGTCTCCTCTTCAGGCCCTTCTCCACGGCCTCCAGCATGAGTTCGCCGAGGACGTCGAGAAGCTCATCATCTGCGGCGCGGTCACCGCTGATGAAGGGCTCCACGCTCAGGTGGAGACACACCGCGTAATACACGCGGAGCATGTCGTGGGAGAAATCGCGCGAACTGGTGCTGATCACCCGACCGTCGCGCCAGTCCCGCAGAATTTCGAGCGTGTCCGAGCGACGCAGCCAGGCGACGATCTGATCCCGGCTACGGCCCGAACCCAGGGCGCGGGTGATCCGTTCCCCGGCGGGCCGCGGTGCGCGGATCGTCTGCTTGCGCTCCCGGTCAGCCAGAGTGAGCAGAGTCAGCAGGTCCGGATGTGCACTCGGCGGCATCGGCAGGTGCGGTGCGCCGCGGAAGGAGTCCGCGTCACGGAACAGCCCCCGGAACTCCGGGTTCTGCACATCCTCGGCCGGTACGAGGCCCGTGCGCAGCAGGAAGTTGAGGTAACCGACGAGTACGTCCGTCGGTGCCGACGCGAGGCCCGGGACCCGACCACGGGCCGTGACCGCGAGGGTGTCGAACTCCCGCTCCGGGGCCTTCGGAGGACGGACGTCCGGCCAGACGTGCTGCCCGAGTACCAGACGAGGATCGTCGACGACACGTCGCACGAGGTCGAGATCGGCGTCAACCACCGCGGGAGACGGCGCCCGGGGAGACTCTGCGAGATGCCGCTCGGCGACAGCCGCCAGCTCCACCCCGAAGTCCCCGGGACGGGACCGGACCACCCGCGCCAGGGCGTCACCGAAGGACTTCGTTTCGCCGCCCGACTCCGTGGTGAGCAACTCGACCAGGGACGCCGGCGAAACCCCGACGTCGAGGACTCCCATCGTCAGCAGCGCCCACGTGGTGCGCGGCACCGACTGCTGTGTCTCCGGGTCAGCGGGGTCAATGACGGTGATCCCGCTGCGGCGTCGGAGCTCGTCCTTGTCCGCGACGGGCACCACGAGCACGGGGTGGTGCTGATTCGGCAGCGCCGTCGGCAACGCCTGGGCCCGCTCGAAGGTGGAGAAGCGCAGCAGGCGGCGCGACTCGGCCGGCGACAGCGTCGATGAGAGCACCTGCAGCCAGTACACGGCCTCATTGGAACTCTTAAGCACCAGAACCGGCGTGGTCTCCCCCTCAGAGAGAACGTCCTGCAGACGGAACAGGGCACCGCTGCGATTACCGAGCATGGTGGTCACCATCGTCCACGCGACGGACAGGTCCGTGAGGGGACCCGGACGCGGCTCCTGCAGCTGCGGATCCAGTTCCACGGCCTCCACCTCGGCAATGCGGAACGGGGTCTGCAGGTCCGGTGACCGGTAGAGGTTCACCGGGTACGTCGCGGAAAGCGGTTCCGCGAGGTCCCGGTCGATGGCCGCGTGGGTGAACACATTGCCGGGCCGCCCCGTGGCGTCCTTTCCGGCGGGCACCGACTGCATGAACAGGCCCCTGTCCCCCAGCGGGAGATACTCGAATCGACGCGGCAGCTCCGCGATCTCACCGGCACTGATGAAGTCGTCGATCGGTGCCGTGGGAACCACGCTGGTCGGCGCGTACTCCATGACCAGCGCCTCCTCCTCCGAGGTGGCCTCCACCGAGGGGCCGGTATGCCAGCCGCCGCTGCCCGCACGGTTGCGAAAGGAGGCGTACGTGACGTGCGCCCAGCGCGACTGCCCCGTCACTGCGCTTGCCCGTTCAGGTAGTTCCGCCACTCGTCGAGGTACAGGTGGACCGGTGAGGGATCGATGACGGCGACCACCGGGGTTCCCTCGCGGTGGTCCTCCCGGGCGAACAGGCGCAGGAGCAGACCCTGTTGTTCCCCGAGGATCGCCGGGTCGATCTCCCAGAACTCCACCACCTGATTCGGATACAGCTGCGTGGAGTTCACGCCGGGCAGGAAGTCCAGCCCGTCCGGTCGATCCCCCACGATGCGGCGGGTCTTCACCTCGAGGCCGTCGTTCGGTTCCAGCGGCAGCCGTCCATGCTGCAGGCGGAGCGTGAACTGCCGGTGGTTGTGGTCCTCCCGGTCGCTGTAAAGGACGAGGCCGAGGTGCCTGTTGTAGGGGACGAACTCGTAGCGGAACTGGTGCAGGCCGTCGTAGTGGAGCACCTCTGGGTCGCCCCAGATCTGCTGCCCCTCATAGACACGGGACGGAAAGAGTGCGATGTCACCGGCGGCGGGCAGCTGCAGGCGCATGCCTCCCTCCTGCTCGTAGGTCTGCCTGTGGATGGAGGCGATGTTCGACCCCGGTGCCTCCGGGCCCGGGCCGATCTGATGACCGGTGCCCAGTTCCCCGTAGACGACGGTGACCTCGTGGGCCTCATCCGGCCAGCCGAAGGTGAGGAACTGGTTGTTCACACGCTCGTACAGCGTGGGGTTAGTGATTCCACCGACGCGCACGCGCGAGTGGGACCGCCCCACTCGGGCCTGATTACCCACCACGCTGACCGGGGTGATGAACACGGAGTACCAGTCCTCCGGCCAGTCCACCGAGCAGCTGGTCATGCCGCGCTCAAGGTCGTTCGCCCAGTCGCGCTGCGCCAACCCGAACGCCTCCAGCTGATCGACCTCGACGACGCGGTCCTGCAGTCCGTCCACCGGCGCCTGCTGGGTGCGGTAGATCCACACCTCACCGGAGTCCGGGTTCTCCCAGTTGATGCTGAACCGGGTGTCGAAGCCGTCCGAGAGCTCGTCCACGTTGATCGGCACATCAACGACCTCCGCGTTGACGTAGACCCGGAACTCCTCGGAGTCGGCCGAGGCCCGCTGCTCACCACGGATGAGCACGTAACGACGCGCGACGAACTTGTACTCCTCGCCCTTGTACTGCGGGGTGTAGCGGAACCCCTGGAGGTTCTGCGTATCGACGGCGATCTCGTCCCGCCTGGTCACCCGCCTCGCCGCTGCCTTCGCGGCGAACACCGCCACGCGGTGCGTGTGCGGCAGCGGAGCCCATTGTCCCTTCACCTTGGAACCGGCCACCGACAGGTCGATGTGGTCGATCGGGCGGATGTAGGCGGTCTCGCCGAGCAGCCGCGGCTCACTGCGCAGCGCGTTGGTCTCTGAGCTCCCCTCGTGCATCCACACCTGATACTGGCGGTAGGCCGTGGTCAGCGGATCCCGGTCCAGCCAGTAGTCTCCGACGGTGACCGCGCGTGGTTCACCGGCATCCGGGTCACGGTCGAACTCCTCCTCATCACTGATGATGCGGAAGAGCCGGACCAGTCCGTTGCCCGTCGCAGACGCCGGCAGTCCCCATTCGAGGACGACGGAGCCGTCGGGTTGCACCTGCGCGCGCAAGTCAGCGCCCGGGATCTCCTCCGGGTCGGCGAAGCCGTCGAGCATGCGGAACTCATTCGGCTGGTAGTCGCGCAGGTTCGGGTCTTGGTACTCGAGCTCGGGTGCAGGCTCTGGGTCTGGCTGGACGTCCGTCACCGGATCCGGTTCGGGCTCCAGGATCTCCTCCGGTTCCTCCTCCACCTCGGCGTACTCCACGGGATCTCCGGCATCGGTGGTCGCATCGGACTCGAACGACAGCGTCGGCTCGTAGAGCGAGTCATGGATCCCGATGACCTCGGCGTTGTCGGTCAGCGCCAGAGCACGCACCTGCCTGAGCGCCTCCGCCCAGACGAGGAGGGCGGGGTAACGGCCCCCGTCCTCCAGTTCGCTGTGATCCTGCGCCGCAGCGACCAGCTCCTCGCCGGTGGGCAGCGCGTCGTCGTCGTACCGCTGACGAGCGAACTCCCGCCACGTCTCGAAGGCGGTGAGAATCTTTAGTTCGGTCGACATCTAGAACTCTCCTGTTCCTGGCAGCTCAGGCCTGGTCTGCTGCGTGAGCATGGCGGGACGCTCCGGGGACTGGAAGTCCTCGGAGACGGGCATGGCGCGCAGAATGTCCGCGCTGAGTGCGGGACGTTCGGGGCGCCGGAAAGCAACGTCCCCCTGGAACGCCGGCCCACCGACCTGGACCAGCACCTCGCTGACGCCGATGGCGTCGAAGGTGTTGCTGTTGCGGTGATAGGTGCAGTAGCGGGGATCGAGGTCGAGAACACCGTCGACACGCCCCTTCTCCGTGGCGATCTCGCCGTTGAAGGCGCCGACGGTGCGGACCTCGTCCAGCTGCAGCCGGGGCGATGCCGTCTCCCGCTTTCCGGCGCGGTAGATCTGCAACGGGGACAGGATGTCCGCGTCGTTGTGGCGGGAGTTGTCCCGCAGCTCTTCGGTGATGGCCCGCCACTTCTCCTTTGCCCGGTCGCGGGCTCGGAAGGACTCCCCGGTGACGGTTGTCGCCAGGCGCGCGAGGGCACCCTCCGTCCCGCTGCCCGAGGTGGAGAACACCTCGTTCACGGCGATCCTGTGGTGGGCGTCGGAGAGCGTCAGAGCCTCCTTGAGGCCGCCCATGACGTAGTCATCCAGCCACCCCTCTCGGTAGAGGTCTCGACGGAATCTGTCCGCGAGAGCATCCACGGCGCCCGATCCCGGCGTCGCCTCCGCGAAGACCACCGAGTCCGGCATCGTGTTGACCGGGATGGTCGAGTCGACCCGGAGATGACGGATCCGGCCGAAGGGTTCGGCCAGCAGCGCGCCGATCATCCGGGAGGTCGACAGGAACTGCCGGTACCCGACTCCCAGGCGCAGCAGCGCCCGGTCCACCTCCCGCAGGTTCGCGCGTGCGGCCTCCAACTCACCGACCACGTCGCGACGGCGGTGCCGGAAACGGATCTCATCGCGGGTTTCGAATACCACCTGCAGCACCCAGCAGAGGATCCACAATCCGGCCCACACCCCGAACATCCACCCCTTGGCGGACGCCGATGCGGCATTGAGATTGGCGGCCCAGCCCCACAAGGGCTCGTCGAGAAGCGTCGTCCGGAGGTTCGCCCATCCCCACAGCCCGGTGAACACCACCAGAGAGGACATGAACACCCACCCGAACCAGCGAGCGGCACCAGCCGCGGCACCGGTCTCCTCGACCTCGGCGTGATGGTTCTCCAGCTCGGCGATCTGCCGGTCGAGGGCGTCACGCTGCTTCTCCAGCCGCGTTTTCCGCTCCACCAGCCCCCGCCCCACGAAGTAGGCGAAGCTCTCGGAGTTCTCCTCCTGCCACTGCTTGAAGTCACCGATGACCCGGCCCACCTCGCGCTGCCCGCCGTGTCGCTGGTCGGACAGTCGACGCTCGTAGTCGGCGACGCCAAGCAGATCGTAGGGGGCGATGTCACCGCCGCCCACCGTAGATTTCACCTCGACGGGCAGGTCCCGGCCGAAACTGGCGTCGGGCCCCGGTATGACGTCGGCGGAGCTGCGCGCGACGCGCACCTCCCCCTCGGCGTGCTCACGCACGACACCCGGGTAGGACGCCTCGCTGCTGTCGGTGATGTGGCGCGGCGAGGCGTCGAGAAGCGACATGGCGGTGTTGGCGTAGGCGGTCCACATCCACCCCAGTTCCCGGGTCGCCTCGAGGCGCAGGGTCTCCGGGCGGGGTGCCCGCTTCGTCTGCTCCGTCAACTCACCATCGGTGGTCTCCCGGTAACCGCCCACGTGGGTGCGGGAACCCTCCCCGTAAAGGGTGGACTGCACCGTGTCGTCGACGAAGGACCGGGTTTCACCCGAGAGCTCACGGAAGAAGCGTGCGGGAGTGCTCACCATTCCCCGCCCCCAGGCCCGGAGGAACTCCCCTGCTGCCGACGACGAGGTGGTGTAGCGGGTCTTGTCCGCCAGCACCTCCGACCGGTGCCCCTCCAGGCGGCGGTTGAACTCGGTGAGCAGGTCCTCCGCGGCATTCTGGGCGAAGGCCACCGGGTCCTCCGTGTACTGCGGGGACTGCCCCGGGCGGTTGAGGCGGGGCAGCGGGTTGCGGGTGGTGTCGAAGATCCGGGCCTTGAGGCGGGCCTGCACCTCCTGGCCGTCGATACGGCGGTAGTAGGCGCGGACCAGCCGGAACGACCCGCCGCTGCCCGGCTCCAGGCGGGCCACCGGAGCGCTGCGGCTGCCCTCCCACAGTCCGAAGAGACTGGCGATGCCGGCCACGCAGTGCAGCGTGAAACGGTTGTCCAGGGCGTCGAAGTGGAACGGCACGGTGGCGGACTCCGGACCCGGGGAATCCTCCGGCGCGAGGAACAGGTTCGTGTACCCGCGCAGCGTCGGCAGATCGCCCTCGAGGGGTGCCTCCACCGCCGAGATGATCAGGTTCGTCCGCTCGATCCGGGGGCCGGTGAGCACACTGTCGATGGCCTCGAGCAGTTCCTGCAGCTCATCACTGCTGATCGTGCCGTCCGACACTCCGACGACGTTGATGACACCCAGGTGCAGACCGGAGACATTGAGCCGCGCGACCAGGGCATTGAACGGTTCCCGCGTGATCTGCGGGGTGCCGTCCTCGCCCAGGCACAGGTAGGTGATCTCCGAGGAGGAAGACGAGAAGGTGTCAGTGTCCACCCAGGCGAGATCCCGGGTGAGACCGGTGGCCGTGAAGTCCTCCAGGGTCTGACGGATGCCGTGGGACAGGCATCCCCGTCCCACGAACACCGTCAACGCGCTGTCGTGATCCAGCTGCTGATTCATCAGAATTCACCCGCACCCGGCATGGCGGGAGTACCGGAGGAGGAACCACCGGCGAACGGGGAGGTCGGCATGAGCGTCGGCTGGGTGGTGGGCGGGCCCTGGTGCCTGCAATCCTCGAGAACCTCGGCGATCCGGGCGGTGGCCTCCGCGACGTCGATGGCCAGATCGGCGAAGACCGGGACCTGGGAGGCGAGCTCACGGTCGGTGATGTCACCGTAGGGGCGGTCGTTGTTCGCGGTGCGCAGCAGACCCGCCCCCAGGCGAGAGCTCGGGATGTAGGCCTGGGCGATGGCGTTCTGCTTCTCCAGCCACTCCTTGACGGCGGCGTAACGCGCCTCCATCGTCGCAGCCGGTTCGGTGCCCGGGATCATGTGCAGCTCACCGGACTTGCGCTCACCGTTGTACAGCCACTCGTGGAGGAGTCGCTGACCACGGGTGGTGCGGCCTGGCTTGGAGGGCTCCGGCTCCGCATCCCACAGCTGGCGCAGCAGCATGTAGGGCTTCATCGAACCGAAGACCGGCTGCTCACCGACGCGCGCCCAGGCCAGGGAGACGGACTCCAGGAGGTTGGGCAGCCAGTCGAGGGTCTGCCGGAAGCGCGAGACGGGGGTGAGCATCGGCACGTCGAAGTCCGTCCAGGTACCGGAGTTCTCGTCGAAGATCTGCACCGGGGTGTTGTCCGAGGTGTCGAGGGTGCCCGGTGAGTTCACCTGGCCGGTGAGGCGGCCGATGTACCAGCCGAGGACCATCGCCTTGCGGTCGGCGTCGGACAGCGGCAGGGCGGCGACGAGCGAACGGGCGCGGCGACCGTGCCAGAACTCGACGCGGGTGCCGGTGGTCTGACGCCACTGCTTCTCGATGGGTGGCAGAAGGGAGTCGAACACGATCGGCGCGTAGTTCGGGTAGGAACCGAAGATGTCAATCGACCGCTCCTCGCCCTGGTTGGACAGAGCCGTTCCGAGCGGCTGCGTCACATCCGACGGGTGGTGGTTCGGGTAGTCACGGACCGCCTGCTCCAGCATGCTGCCGACCTCATCGCCACCGAAGGGGATGCGCGAGAAGTTGAAGTTGTAGGAGACCTCCTTGCCGTAGATCGCCTGCACCAGCTGGGAGTTGATCTGAGCCAGCGGCAGCGCGTAGGTCATGGCCTCACTGAACTTGCTCAGCACGGTCTGCCGACGCACGCGGCGCTCGTGCTCGGTGAGCGCCGGGGAGGTGACGAACTCACGCAGCGAGCTGGAGATGAACTGCTGGAAGGAGAAACCCGGACGGCGGATGTATTGACGTGCGCGTTCGAGAATGTCATTGGTGCTGATCCTGAAGTCGAAACGTGCCGGACGCGGGTCACGGGACATGCCCTGGTTGTCCGGGTCGCGGCTGAGCTCGCGGGCCACCCACACGTCGAGCAGACGCAGCAGATCACGCGGGGCCTTCTCCGAACCGGAGAGGGCCTCCCACTCGCCGCTGACGACACGCTCGGCGGAGATCTCGAGGGCACGATCGTAGTCGTAATCCTGCTGCTCTTCCGTCTTGGCCGACTGGATGATGTCCGCGACGAACTGATCGACAAAGGAGTCGACCTCGGTGAGGAACACCTCATTGGCGGCCTGGCTGAAACGCTTCGGCACCTCCGACTGCGACTCGTCGGGCCACAGGGCCGGCACGTCGGTCTTGAGCTGGGCGACGCCGAGGTTCACGTCGCTCGTGAGCTCGGTGTGCTTCTCCAGCTCGAGGTGCGATTCACGGATTTTCCGGTCCAGTGGATCGATGAAGTTGCGGAGGAAGTCCTCCAGCGCGGCCTCGAGACGGTGCGCGATGTGGCCGACGGCACGGCTGCGGATCTGCGGAGCAGCGTCGGAGACGATCTCCTGGACGTAGGCGGAGGTGTCGTCGATACGCCCCCGGTTACCCTCCAGGTCCGCACGGCGCTGGTCGTTGAGGACGACAGCCTGGGGAGACATGCTGGAGTAGATTCCCCGCAGCTCCCCCAGGACCGTCGTGGCGATTCGGCTGCGGATCCGCTGCAGAAGTGCGGAACCGTAGGGGACACCGTACTTGCCGATCTCATCCCTGAGCAGATTGAGCAGCAGCGTCTGGATACCCTCCGGGCTGGCCCAGGCGCTGACGCCCTGGTAGAGCTCCTTCTTCTGGTCCTGGTCGATCTGCGCGCTGATGCCCTGCAGGGTGCGGTTGACGTCGAGCACCCACTCGCTGCCGCGCTTGTTCTGTCCCAGCGGCATCTGCTCGCTCAAACGCTGGGTCATGGCGCGGGTCCAGTCCTCGATGACTTTCTGGAATGCCTGGTAGATCCAGTTGCCGGCGTTGCCCTTTTCCGGAAGGAACTCGTGGAGACGGGCGTCGAGGGAACCGCTGTTGTTGTCCAGTCGCTTCTGGATCTGCACATCAGCCGGGGACTCGTCCGTTGGATCGTAATGGCCCTTGAGCAGGCGCTCCACGGACTTCCGGGCGAGACGCTGCGCCGCGTACTCGGCGTAACGGTCACGGCCCATGGACAGCTGGGCGTAGCCGAAGCTGCCCCACGGCACGTTCTTCGGCTCGGAGGACCCCCACGCGAAATAGTTCGTGTCCGCGTCGAAGGTGCCGCGGTTGCCGAGCGTGAAGGCCTTGTAGTGGCCCATGGACTGTTCATCCGAGAGCAGTGCCGCCAGACCACGGCCGAGCGCACGGTAGACGGTGTCGGGCTTGCCGTCACCGAGCATCGCCCCGTTCTCGCCGGAACGCACGCCGACGGGGAAGATACGGCCGACCGGGATGTCGTCGTCGCCGACCGCCACACCCAGGGCGTTGAACAGTCGCTTGTCCTCCTCGGTCGCAGATCCGAGCTGCGCGGCCACCAGCTCCGCGAACATGGCCAGGGCGTTCGGGTTGGTGCCGGCCACCTGATCGCGGGAGACCTGGGAGAAGATGTCCGGGGTCACCATGAACAGGGAGTTGAGGGAGACCGCGTTGCCCTCGAGCCCGGTGAGCAGGCGGCAGACGTCGATGGCCATGGACGCACCGGCGCCACCCGCCATGGAGGACACGACAAAGACCAGCGGCTGCTCCTTGGCGCTCTCACCACTGTGCTCGGCACGCCCGTAGAGAGCGGAACGCAGGTCCGCCAGCTCACGGTCGGTCTCTCCACCGGAGAGGACGTCCCAAGACTTCTTCAGTTCCTGCTGCGTCTCCTGCAGCTTACTGAGGAACAGCATGCGGCCGATCGAGCGGTACTGACCGGCGCCGGCGGAGATCGGGGTCGTCTCCGCGGCCGGGTTCTCCAGCGCCCAGCTGGCGATGGTGCCGAGCTCACCGCGGCTGGCGAGCTGATTGGACACGGCGGTGTCGACGGTGGCGTAACGGTCCGAGGAACCACAGGAGATGTAGCGACCACCCGCCTCCGGGACGTTCGCCAGGTTCTTGCCCGGTCGCTCGGCCACCGTCGGCACGTCGACGGAGACGAACTGCCACGCACGCGGAAGATCCACGTCCTTCGGACTGTCATACCGCTCCGGCAGACGCTCGGCCAGTGTGGTCTTGAGCTGGTCCATCATGTAGGCCAGGGTCTTGGCACCCGATCCACCACAACCGACGACGAGAACTTTGTGCATTGCTATTCCTTACTGGTCAATCACAGATATCTGAACACTAGAGGGGACCACCCACACGTCCGCGGCCGTATAGAACACACGACCGCCTGACGGGGGTGGGATCAGCTGCCGAAGCCGCCGGAACCACCGGGATTCCCGGAACCGAAACCACCGCCGGAGGACCCGGAGCCGAATCCGCCGGAGCCACCGGTTCCCCCTGATCCAAAGCCACCGGAGCCGAAACCGCCACCGGAGGCTCCCGGGGCAGCGCCGTCTCCGGAACCACCGGAGCCGAAACCTCCGCCGGAGCCGAACCCCCCGGCCGATGTCCCGGGAGCAAAACCGTCGGTGGCCGGGCCTGTCGCACGCGGGCCACTGTCCGCCGGGATGACCCCGCCGACGGACGGCGGGGTGGCCTCTGCAGGCTTCTCCAGCTGTCGGGACAGCTCCTCAGCCAGGTCGGGGGCCTTGTGCATGATGCTGTCGACCAGGTTCTTTCCACCGTTCTCCAGGGGGTGCCGGGCCAGCACCACGAGATCCATGGCCGTGGGGTCGGTCGGGTCGGCGGCGAGGAACCAGGTGTCCTGCACCGCGGTGGGGAGCTTGGCGTGTCCCTTGAGCTGCTTGCCCTCACCGCTGATGGAGGGGGCCTGCTGGACCACGGCGACGGGTTCCGCGAAGGGATTGAGCTGGAAGCTCCTGACCTTCACCGAGTACACGTCCGCGTTGAAGCTCTTCCCGTTGTTGTGCATCTGCTGCTGGCCGACGACCGTGGGATCGATCTCCGGCCGGGTCTGTCCGGCGAAACGGATGAGCCCGTCGTCGATGGTCACCGGCATGCGGACGTAGCCCATGTTGTCCTTCGGGATGCGGGCGGTGTGGTACCGGACCGCGTAGAGGAATAACAGGGGAATGAACAGGGCAAGCGCGAGCGCGATGACGAAGGCGATCGCGAAGGTCGCCTTGTCGATCGGCACGGAGAGCTCGCCCTCGGTCGGCACGTCCGCGACCGTCTCGTTCGCCCCCTCGAGATTGGCCATGGCGACCGGGAGGGTGCCGGTGACGAAGCCGTCGCGCAGCTCGGTGGTGCTCAGTTCGATCGGCAGGACGGCATGTTCGTCCCGTTCCAGGACGAGAGCATTATCGACGCTGTCGTGGGCGCTGGCCACCGCGATGTCGGAGACCCCGTCGGGGATGGTGGCCGCATTGATGTGGCTGTCGGCCGGGATCCAGACCCGACCCGGCCCGGTGACGGGCACGTCGACCGCAACGGTCTCCGCCTCCGCCCGGAAGCGGATGTTGCCCGGCAGCTGCGGCATGTCCCGCTGGGTGACCGTCATCTGCGTGGTGTTGAGGATGGGGCTCAGTCGGGTGCCGGGGTTGACGCCGTCGCCGCGGGTGGTGACGGTGGTACGCGCCTGCAGGCTGCCCAGGGCGGGGAACTGCCCGATGGCGTCGAGCGGCACCCGCAGCTCGCCACGGGAGATGTCGGCACTCTCGGCGAGGACGATGTCACCCGCTGCGGTGCCGCTGAACATCAGGTCCACGACGCCTTCGCCCTCGAGGGGGCGGACGTTACCGTCACGGTCGACGAGACGCAGGTACAGGGAGTCGTCGTCCCGCAGGTTGAGTCCCTCAGCCGAGTCGTCCCCGGAGACAAACTCCACCTGCAGGTCGGGCTGGATCTCCACGGAGTTGAACACCCGGCCGTCGGCCGCGGACTCGTCGAACCCCTGGAACTGCAGCGCCCAGGTTCCGGCCCAGGAGCCGCCGTCGGTCAGAGCGAGTGTGCCGTCGGCCTTCTGCACCGGGTCCGTGGTGGCGGCCCAGGTCACCTCACCGGAGTGGAGTTCGCCGGAACCGGTGTCCCGGAGTGGAATGGACTCCCCGTCGGGTGCGGTGAGAACGAGGTGTGCGTCCGGGCCCAGGTCGTCCTTGGCGATGGCGGTGAAGCGCACCGTCGAGATCGAGTCGTCGAGCACGAAGTGAAAGGGATCCCCCGCGCGGGTCTCCCCACTGGCCTCTCCGCCGGTCGCCAGCGCCTCGCGGAAGGCGGCGAACAACCCACCGACGTTGTCGGCGGTGAAGAAGGCGCCGTTCGGCGGGAGATCACCGCAAGTGCTGCCGGTGCCCTCCGTGATCCCTTGGAAGAGGGAGAAGTCGGAGGGGTTGTGCGGCGCGGACAGGCCGATGCCGATGTTGGTGATGTTGGCGCCGCGCAGTCGGTCTGTCACGCCACCGGGCGTACACAGGGCCGCCTCTGCGGCGTCCGCACCCTCGGCTGCGGTGAGCGCACCGTCGGTGAAGGTCACCACCATGCGGCACGGGTCCTCCGCACCGGAGCGGGAGAAGTCCTGGTAGGCACCCTCGAGGGCGGAGGCGTAGTTGGTGTACTGCTCGTCGGTACGATCCGCGAACGCGGCGATGAGGTCCTTCGCCTCGCCGGCGGAGTCCTGGTCGAGGACGAGCCAGTCACCGTAATTGTCGGGGTCGGTGGCCCCGGACTTGTACTCCTGGCCGAAACCGGCGACCCGGACGCGGGTCTCCAGGTTGTCGTCCCGCTGCTTGGCCACCAGCTCGTCGATGAAGCTCTGGGCCGCGGGCACGCGGTGGCCTTCGGCGTCGGCACCGGGGACATCGGGGTTGACCGCTCCGTCCCGGGCCTCGTGGATGAGACTCTCGGTCTCGTCGATCATGATGATGACGTCGAGGGCACCACGATCGGCGATACAGGCACCGACCCGGTTGAGGCTTCCGGACCCCGGCTCGTCCTGCGCGAGTGCCGCCGGCGCGGCGAGCGCCCCGACCATTCCGGTCAGAGCGCCGAGAGCTGCCACCCGCTGTGCGAACCTGTTCACCACTTGCTCACCCACAATGCAATGCTGACGGCCGACCAGATGATCGCGCCGCAGAGAACGGCGTAAGTCAGGCGGGCGACGGCCTTCTTCCAACCCACGGTGGAGAAGAACCCGGCGCCCCGGCGCTTGTTCTGCTCCCTGAAATACCAGCCCAACGCAATGACACCGACGATGCCGGCGACGAACCACGCTCCGATGGCGGTGTAACCCCATGTCCGGTCCGTCGCCACGAGGTCCCCGAGCACGAGGAACGCGTTGAGCGCCAGTCCGACGACGCCGGCCACCAGGCTCGGAACCAGGTACTGGACCGGCTGCGAGGTGGCCCGGCGGGCGCGCGGGGCCGACGGCGTCGAGAAGCTCTCTCCCCCAGACGGGCCGAAAGTCTCTCCGGTCCCGGTGCCGGCAAAACCTCCCGGTGGGTTCCCGTATCCGCCACCGGAATACGGGGTAAATCCTTGCGTCATATGCAGCTCCGGCATCTCATCCAAGGTCCGACTTTGAAGTAATTCCCATGATTTTAGTAGCTGACACTCAACGGGGCGCGACGGGGATCAAAGTACGTAGACTCCGACGTTATGACTGCTTCCCTCCACGAACTCCGCACCCATATAGAAGGACAGCGCGACCGCATCTTCCGCGACCTCACCGAGATCGTCGCGTTCGACTCCGTCCACAACGAGCCCGGCCACGAGGACGACGCCGCCGGCGCCGCCGAATGGACCCGGAAGGCGCTTGTCGACGCCGGCCTCGACGTCACCACCCACGACACCGTCGACGGATCGACGGCGGTGATCGGGCGTCGGGAAGCGGCCCCCGGCATGCCCACCGTCCTCCTCTACTCCCACCACGACGTCGTCCCCGCCGGTGATCACTCCCTGTGGACCTCCCCGCCCTTCGAGCTCACCGAACGCGACGGCCGCTGGTACGGCCGCGGCGCCGCGGACTGCAAGGGCAACCTCGTCATGCACCTGGCCGTCCTGCGTGCCCTGCGCGACCTCGGCGGCACCGAGCTGGGACTCATCGTGCTCGTCGAGGGTTCCGAGGAGCGCGGCGGCGAGGGCCTCGATCACCTGCTGCAGACCCGGCCGGAGCTCTTCCGTGCCGACGTCATCCTCATCGCCGACTCCGGCAACGCCGCCGTCGGCGTGCCGACGCTGACGACGTCCCTGCGCGGCGGCGGCCAGGTGACCGTCACCGTGGACACCCTGCGCGCTCCGCTGCACTCCGGCCAGTTCGGCGGTGCCGCCCCGGATGCCGTCGCCGCCCTGGTGCGCGTACTCGACTCCCTGCGCGACGAGCACGGCCGCACGACGATCGACGGCGTCGACTGCCTGCGCACCTGGGAGGGCGAGCCGTACAGCCCCGAGGACTTCCGCCGCGACGCCGGCATGCTCGAGGGCACACAGATCATGGGCACCGACGAGGACGCCCCGGCCGACATGGTGTGGGCCCGCCCGGCCATCACCGTCACCGGCTTCACCTCCACCCCGGTGGCGCAGGCCGTCAACGCCGTGCCCGCCACCGCGCAGGCCAAGCTCAACGTGCGCGTACCCGC
>DGYFI06203__coassemble_1424_pt1 | contig 18482 bp, 15 predicted proteins | sample DGYFI06203__metabat2_high_PE_041 | metagenome-assembled genome bin DGYFI06203 | reverse complement strand
CATGGCCGACTCCTACGACGAGCAGGGCAACTACATCTTCCCGGAGGGCTTCGACCCGGAGACCAACGAGTGGCTCGAGGGCTTCGACGAGCAGCGTCAGGCCTGGGAGGCCCGCTACGCCGAGGCAGATCGTCGCCACCAGCTGCACACCGCTCAGATCGAGCGTCACCGTGCCGCTGCCGCCGAGGCCGCCGAGCAGGCAGCCACCAACTACTCCTCCGAGTCTGAGGATGCAGCTCCGGCATCCGCTGAGGCTCCGGCTGAGTCCACCGGTGGTTCCCTCGCCTCCGACGAGCAGCTCGCTGCTCTGCGCGAGAAGCTGGCCGGCAACTAAGACAGTCGCCTGACAGGGCCCCGTCCTTCCCGTTGTGGGGAGGGCGGGGCCCTGTTGCTTATCGACGTCCCCCGGCCCCGTCCCGGTCGAATTCACGCGGTCGAAGGGAGACTCCTTTCGATACCGCGGGCGCTGGTTTCGACGGGGTGAATTCTCGTCCGTGCGCTGGTGATGACCAGTGACATGGCTCACGTTGGGGTGTCTCTTGTGGCTTTGTTGTTTATGGGCCTATGATGGGCGTAATGCCAACACTCCGGTACAAACCGGGTATGAACCCACCGTAAAACAACCCTCAGGTGGTCATGACAACAGTCCGGATGAGCGGCAGCCGAGTAGCTCTGACATCCGAAAGGACAGCGTCCATGGCGTCCACAACCACGACAACGGCGCAACACATCATCAAACAGATCGGTGGGGCGGAGAACATCTCCTCACTGACCCACTGTGCGACCCGACTCCGCATGCAACTCAATGACCAGTCCCTCGTCGACCAGGAGGCGCTGGAATCCGATCCGGCGGTCCTCGGCGTCGTGAAGCAGGGCACCACCGGCCTGCAGGTGATCATGGGCGGCGGCGTCGCGGAGTTCTATCAGGCGATGCTCAAGGAACCGGGCGTCCGGCAGGACGGCGGGGCGAAGGCGGCGTCGACAAGCAAGGACTACGGGGGAGTGCGTGGAAAGTACTCTTGGGTGGACTACGCCTTCGAGTTCCTCTCCGACACGTTCCGCCCGGTCCTGTGGGCGCTGCTGGGTGCGTCGCTCATCATCACCCTGCTGGTGCTGGCCGACACCTTCGGCCTGCAGGACTTCCGCGCACCCATGGACGAGCAGCCCGACACCTACGTGTTCATGCACGCCATGTGGCGCTCCGTGTTCTACTTCCTGCCGATCATGGTCGGTGCGACGGCCGCCCGGAAGCTCGGGGCCAATGAGTGGGTGGGTGCCGCCATCCCGGCCGCGCTGCTCACGCCGGAGTTCCTGGCGCTCGGTGCCGCCGGCGACACCGTCACGGTCTTCGGCCTGCCGATGGTCCTCAACGACTACTCCGGCCAGGTGTTCCCGCCGCTCATCGCAGCGATCGGCCTGTTCTGGGTGGAGAAGCTGCTGAAGAAGATCATCCCCTCCGCGGTGCACATGGTGTTCGTGCCGTTCTTCTCGCTGCTCATCATGATCCCGGCGACGGCGTTCCTGCTCGGCCCGTTCGGCATCGGCGTCGGTAACGGCATCTCCAACCTGCTGACCGCGGTCAACGACTTCTCGCCGTTCATCCTCTCCATCCTCATCCCGCTGCTTTACCCGTTCCTTGTGCCGCTGGGTCTGCACTGGCCGCTCAACGCGATCATGATCCAGAACATCAGCACCCAGGGTTTCGACATCATCCAGGGCCCCATGGGCGCGTGGAACTTCGCCTGCTTCGGCGTGGTAACCGGCGTGCTCATCGTCTCCATGAAGGAGCGCAACAAGGCCATGCGCCAGGTCTCCCTCGGCGGCATGATGGCCGGCCTGTTGGGTGGTATCTCCGAGCCGAGCCTCTACGGCGTGCTCCTGCGCTTCCGTAAGACCTACATGCGCCTGCTGCCGGGCTGTTTCGTCGGCGGTGTGGTCATGGGCATCTTCAACATCAAGGCCTACGCCTTCGTGTTCACCTCCCTGCTCACCATCCCGGCGATGGACCCGTGGCTGGGTTACGTCCTGGGTATCGCCGCCGCGTTCTTCACCTCCATGTTCCTGGTCATCTTCTTCGACTACCGCGGTAAGGAGGAGAAGGCCGAGATCCTCGCCCAGATCGAGGCTGAGCGCACCGCCGCCTCCGAGGCCGAGGACGCGCGTATCGACGCCGCGTCCGCCCCGGTCGCCGGCGCCGCCACCGCCGGTGGCGTCGCGACGCTGACCAGGACCGAGATCACCGCGCCGCTCGAGGGCCGCGTCCTCCCGCTCAGCGAGGTGCCCGACGAGGCCTTCGCCGGCGGTGCCCTGGGCAACGGCGTCGCCATCGACCCGAGCGGGGACACCGTCGTCGCCCCGGCTGACGGCAAGGTCCTCACCGTGCAGAAGTCCGGCCACGCCGTCGGCCTGCGCCTGGAGGGCGGTGTCGACCTGCTCATCCACATCGGCATCGACACCGTGCAGATGGGCGGCGAGGGCTTCGAGGTGCTCGTCGAGAAGAAGCAGGAGGTGACGGCCGGTACGCCGCTCATCCGTTTCGACCGCGCCGCCATCGAGGCCGCCGGCTACCCGGCGATCACCCCGGTGCTCGTGTCCAACACCCGCAAGTTCGCCTCCGTCGAGGGTCATCCGGAGGCCGCGGCGGGCGAGCCGATCATCACCGTCACCCCGAAGGAGGAACAGGCCTAGTATCGGGGCCATGAAGATCATCGGACTCACCGGCGGGATCGGCAGCGGAAAGACCTCCGTTGCCGATCTCCTGCGTTCCCACGGCCTGCCCGTCATCGACGCCGACCAACTCGCCCGCGACGTCGTCGAACCCGGACAGCCGGCCCTGGCTGAGCTGGCCGACGCGTTCGGTGCCGACATCCTCCTCGCCGACGGGACGCTCAACCGCGGTGAGCTCGCGGCCCGCGCCTTCGCCTCCGAGGACGCCACGCAGCGGCTCAACGACATCACCCACCCCCGGATCATGGCGCTGCGCGACGAGCTCATCGACGACGCGCGTGACGACGGCGAGCCGGCCGTCATCTACGACATGCCGCTGCTCGTGGAGAAGGGGCAGCACGAGGACATGGACCTGGTCGTGGTGGTCCATGTGGACGTCGAGAAGCGTATTGAGCGTCTGGTGAACGGCCGCGGCCTCGACGAGGCGGACGTGCGCCGCCGCATCGCGGCGCAGGCCACCGACGAGGAGCGGCTGGCGGTGGCGGACGTCGTCATCGACAACAACGGTCTGCGCGAGAAGCTCGAGCCGCAGGTGCAGGCACTGGTCGACCAGATCAGCCTCTGATCCCGACGGTGAGCAAGGGTCCGCGGGACGTCGATAAGCATGGCGACTACAGTGGTGCAGCATGGGAACCTGGAACACCGGACCGTTCGACAACGATGACGCCGCGGAACTCCTCGACGACATCCGCGAGGGCCATATCTACTTCGACGAACTGCTGCCCGACGTCGGCCACCGCTACATCGAGGCCGACCAGGGCGCGATGATCATCGCCATGGCGCACCTCGCCGCCGGCGACGTGCCCGAAGGCATCGACGAGTCGCACCTGCAGTCCCTGCGCACCCCCGAGACCCGGGAGCGCCTGCGCCAGTGCCTCGAGGCCGTGCTCTCCGACGGTGCCGTCTCCGAGCTCGCCGAGCTGTGGGCCGAGAGCGGCCAGGAGGAGCTCCTCGAATGGAAGGCGAAGTCCCACGTCCAGCTCGTCTGACATCGGGGCCCTGCGGCGGGTCGTCCTGCTCGTCGCGGGCCTGAATTTCGCCTACTTCTTCGTGGAGTTCGCGGTGGCGCTGTCCATCGGTTCAGTCTCGCTGCTGGCCGACTCGGTGGACTTCCTCGAGGACACCGCCGTCAACCTGCTCATCTTCATGGCGCTCGGATGGGCGGCGTCCCGACGTGCCCTCGCCGGTAAGGTCGCCGCCCTCATCATCCTCGCCCCGGCGCTCGTCGCCGGATGGCAGGCGGTGGTGAAGGCGCAGGATCCGGTGGCACCCGACGTGTGGCCGCTCGTGCTCACCGCCGGTGGGGCGGCCGTGGTCAACCTCGTGTGTGCCCTCCTGCTCGTCCGTCTCCGGCAGCACGGGGGCTCACTCGGGGTGGCGGCATTCCTCGCCGCCCGCAACGACGTGCTCATCAACATCGCCATCATCGGCATGGGACTGGTCACCGCATGGACCCTCTCCGGATGGCCCGACATCGTGCTCGGCGTGCTCATCATCCTGCTCAACGCGGCGGCGGCGAAGGAAGTGTGGGAGGTCGCCACCGAGGAACAGCTGGCTGCCAAAGCCCTCGCCGGTGAGGACATCGACTAGCTTTTCCTGAACGCACGGTCGGTTTCTGGCATATCATCGTGCCCATGAACCTTCACCCGCTTGTGCAGCCCCTCACGTCCATCGTCGGCACCTGGAACGGCCTCGGCCGCGGCCACTTCCCGACGATCTCCGACTTCGACTACACCGAGACGATCTCCTTCGACGCGATCCCCGGCAAGCCGTTCCTGCGCTACGAGCAGAAGACCGCCAGCCCGGACGGCGCCCCGATGCACACCGAACTCGGCTTCCTCCGCCCCGTCGGGGACAACCGCCTCGAGTTCGTCATCGCCCAGCCCACCGGACAGACCGAACTGCTCCAGGGCACCTACGAGGAGAAGGAGGACGGCACCCTCCGACTCCACTTCGACCAGTCCGAGGTGGTCAACTCTCCGACCGCCAAGCAGGTCGACGCCACCACCCGTACCTACGTCTTCAACGCGCTGCGCTCCTCGGTGCACACCGAGTTCGACATGGCCGCCGTCGGGCAGGAGATGCAGCAGCACCTGGTGAGCGACCTGTCGAAGTTCTTCTAACCCAGCTCCACGCCGTCCGTGCTGACGGCGAAGCTGTAGAAGTCCACCGCACACATCACCCGGGTCTCGCCCTCCGCCACCGCGCAGGAGACGGGGCCCGTCGTGATTCGCTGACCGGGCTGGAGCGGCTGCGTGTTCTCCGTCGCCATGAAGATGCGGTTGGCGTTGTGCGTGGTCGCCGGTTCGCCCTGGCGGACGGACACGGCGTTGATGTCGCCCTCACCCTGGTGGGTGCACATGGCCAGCACGGAATCCTCCGAGTACATCTCGCAGTAGGTGCCGTCCGGGCCGACGAACTGCCAGCCCGGCTGCTGCGGCATGATGTGGCTCGACGAGTAGGGCGCCGCGTCGGTCTCCGGGACGGCGGAGATCTGGTCGACGAAGGAACTGCCCGGGATGCCCATCGACGGTTCCGCAGACTCTGCGGGCGGCTCGGTCGGGGAGAGGGTGACCTCCTCGGTGACGGTCTCCGTCGTTGCGTCGGTGACGGTGACCCCGACCGTCTCGGGAGTGGCCTCGTTGCTGTCATCCGCGCAGGCGGTGAGCGTCGCCGCGAGCAGCGCGACACCGAGGATGCGGGGAAGTGATGTGATGGGTGTCATAGGAGAACCGTAACAATTTCCGTCTGGGGGCGGAAGGAGCTCGTCGATAAGCGATGCCGGAAACGGCGTACCCTGGACACATGGCTTTCGCAGCAGAACAACCCGTCCTCTCTCATTCGGAGCACCGCCCGGTGGGCGAGATCGAGCGCAGCGACGGGCAATTCGAGGTCATCTCCGACTACGAGCCGGCGGGTGATCAGCCGCAGGCGATCAAGGAACTCGACGAGCGGCTCTCGCGCGGGGAGAAGGACGTGGTCCTGCTCGGTGCGACGGGCACGGGTAAGTCGGCGACGGCGGCGTGGCTCATCGAGAAGCAGCAGCGTCCGACGCTGGTCATGGCACCGAACAAGACGCTGGCGGCGCAGCTGGCCAATGAGCTGCGGCAGTTGCTGCCGAACAACTCGGTGGAGTACTTCGTCAGTTACTACGACTACTACCAGCCGGAGGCGTACATCGCGCAGACGGACACCTACATCGAGAAGGACTCGTCGATCAACGAGGATGTGGAGCGTCTGCGTCACTCGGCGACGTCCTCGCTGTTGTCGCGTCGCGACGTCGTGGTGGTCTCGTCCGTGTCCTGCATCTACGGCCTCGGTACCCCGCAATCCTACCTCGACCGGTCCGTGGTCCTGGCGGTGGGAGAGGAGGTCGAGCGCGACCGCTTCCTGCGTCTGCTGGTCGACATCCAGTACGACCGTAACGACATCGCCTTCCAGCGCGGTACCTTCCGCGTGAAGGGTGACACCGTCGACATCATCCCGGCGTACGAGGAGCTGGCGGTGCGCGTCGAGTTCTTCGGCGACGAGATCGACGCCCTGTACTACATCCACCCGCTCACCGGCGACGTCATCCGCCAGGTGGATGAGGTCCGCATCTTCCCGGCCACCCACTACGTCGCCGGGCCGGAGCGCATGGAGAAGGCCGTCGCGGACATCAAGGAGGAGCTCGCCGAGCGGCTCGCCGACCTGGAGAATCGCGGCAAGCTGCTCGAGGCGCAGCGCCTGCGCATGCGCACCGAATACGACCTGGAGATGATCGAGCAGGTGGGTTTCTGTTCGGGCATCGAGAACTACTCGCGCCACATCGACGGCCGCGGCCCGGGCACGGCGCCGGCGACGCTCATCGACTACTTCCCCGAGGACTTCCTCACGATCATCGACGAGTCGCACGTCACCGTCCCGCAGATCGGCGGCATGTTCGAGGGCGACATGTCGCGCAAGCGCAACCTCGTGGAGTTCGGCTTCCGCCTGCCGTCCGCCATGGACAACCGACCCCTGACCTGGGAGGAGTTCGAGGCGCGCGTCGGCCAGACGGTCTACCTCTCCGCGACGCCGGGCAGCTACGAGATGGCGGCCGCCGGCGGCGAGTTCGTCGAGCAGGTCATCCGCCCGACCGGTCTCGTCGACCCCAAGGTCACCGTCAAGCCGACGCAGGGCCAGATCGACGACCTCATCCACGAGATCCGCGAGCGCACCGCGAAGAACGAGCGCGTCCTGGTGACCACGCTGACCAAGAAGATGGCCGAGGACCTCACCGACTATCTCCTGGAGAACGGGGTGAAGGTCCGCTACCTGCACTCCGACATCGACACCCTGCAGCGCGTTGAGCTGCTCCGCCAGCTGCGCCTCGGCGAGTTCGACGTCCTCGTCGGCATCAACCTCCTGCGTGAGGGCCTCGACCTGCCGGAGGTCTCGCTGGTCGCCATCCTCGACGCCGACAAGGAGGGTTTCCTGCGCTCCACCACCTCGCTCATCCAGACCATCGGCCGTGCGGCACGAAACGTCTCCGGCGAGGTCATCATGTACGCCGACAAGATCACCGACTCCATGCAGCACGCCATCGAGGAGACCGAGCGCCGCCGCGAAAAGCAGATCGCCTACAACGAAGAGCACGGAATCGACCCGCAGCCGCTACGGAAGAAGATCGCCGACATCCTCGACCAGGTCTACGAGGCCTCGGACTCCGGGGAGGCGGGGGACGTGGCGGTCGTCGAGAAGCGCAACGTCGAGGACATGCCCGCCGAGCAGGTGCAGAAGCTCATCGACGACCTCACCGCCCAGATGGGTGCCGCCGCCCGCGAGCTCAAGTTCGAGCTGGCCGGCCGCCTGCGCGACGAGATCGCCGAGCTGCGGAAGGAGGTGCGGGGCCTGAAGGACGCCGGGATGTAGGATGTTCGTATGATCAATTACACCAAGATCGCCGTGGGAACCGACGGTTCCGATTCCTCCCTCGAGGCCGTCCGCGCCGCCGCCAGCCTGGCCCGCGTGTACGACGCCGAACTGATCATCATGTCAGCCTGGTACGCCGCCTCCGGATCCCTGCTCAACGCCCCGCACTCCGACGTCTCCTCCGTCCCGATCGTCGAGGAGGACGTCGCCGAGGAGCACCTCCGCACCGCTCAGGGGGTCGCGGAGGAGGAGGGAGCCACCCGCGTCGAGCTGCGGAAGATCGCGGGTGCCCCCGCCGCGGCGCTCACCAAGGAGGTCGCCGATCTCGGCGTGGACCTGCTGGTCGTGGGCAATAAGGGCGTGAATACCCTCACTGGTCGTGTCTTCGGCAACATCCCCACTGAGGTAGTGCGCAACTCCACGGTCAACGTCATGATCGTGAATACCGCACAGGACCGGAATTAGACGACAATCGTTGTTAAACTGGCGGTCAACAAATCATCCCCGAGGAAAGGTCCCGAGAGGTTCATGAGCACCTACCAGAAGATCGTCGTCGGCACTGACGGCTCCAAGTCCTCCCTGCTGGCCGTCGAGCGCGCTGGCGCCATCGCCGCCGCCTTCGACGCCACCCTCATCATCGGTTGCGCCTACTACGAGAACAACGAGGACGCATCCAAGACCCTGCGTCAGGATTCCGTCACCATTCTCGGCGATGAGACCGCCCAGAAGAACCTCGCCGCCGGTGAGGAGGCCGCCAAGTCCGCCGGCGCCACCAAGATCGAGAAGGCCGTCCGCCCGGGCACCCCGGTCGAGGCCCTCATGGCCATCGTCAACGAGAACAACGCCGACCTCCTCGTCGTGGGTAACCGTGGTATCAACTCCCTGACCGGCCGCCTGCTGGGCTCCGTCCCGGCTGACGTCGCCCGCCAGTCCGACTGTGACGTCATGATCGTCCACACCGTCGACTAATCGCTTATCGACGCTGCGTAGCACCCCCAGCGGCCCCGGAACCACGTGGTTCCGGGGCCGCTTCGTTCGTCCCGCGGCGCGGTTCGGCCACTTCCGGAGTGTTCAAACACCCCGGAAGTGGCCAAACCGCGCGGGGCCTACACCGGCCACTCACCCACGACCGTGAGTGTCTGCGTGGCGCGGGTGACGGCGACGTAGAGGTCCTGCCAGCCCTGCGGCGAGGCCTCTACGATGGCAGCAGGTTCGAGGACGATGACGTGGTCGAACTCGAGGCCCTTGATCTCGCCGACGTTGGCGGCGGTGATGACCTGGGTGAGGCCGTCGTCGCGCATGTCGGGCTGGGTGCCGGCGGACAGCCACTGCACCTGGTGGCCGGATTCGCGGATGGCCACGGCCGGGGTGGCGGCCGGGTCGATGACGCCGAGTACCTCGTTGGCCACCTCCATGATCTCCACGGGGGTGCGGTAGTTGACGGTCAGTTCGTGGTGGCGGAAGCGGGTGCCCACGTAGGGTTCCAGCGTGGCGGCCCAGGTGTCGACGCCGGCGGGGGAGCCCGTCTGGGCGGTGTCGCCGACGAGGGTCATCCAGCGGGCGGGGCTGCGGCGGAACACCATGCGCCACTCCATGGGGGAGAGTTCCTGCGCCTCGTCGACGATGACGTGGCCGTAGGCCCACTGCAGGTCCTCGCGGGCGCGCTCGGCGGTGGAGCGGGAGTCGCGGATGATCTGACGCTGGGCGAGGGTCTTGGCGTCGATGACGTCAGTGGCGGCGAGGTGCTCGGCGTCGAAGATGTCGCCGAGGTCGTCGTCGTCGACGGAGGCCGAGGACTCGAGGATGTCGAGCAGGTCCTGGGCGTCCTCGATGTCGTCCTCGGTGGTGGCGCCGTCCTCGTCGAGGTCGGGGAGGCCGATGAGGACGGCGAGTTCGTCGAGAAGCGCGGCGTCGGAGGCGGCCCACGGCGCACCCGCGGGGCGCAGCAGCGCGGACCGGGTCTCGTCGTCGTAGCCGGCGGCGGCGACGTCGATGGCCTCCGGCGACTCCAGCAGCCCACGCAGCACGTCCTCCGGGGTGAGCTCGGGCCAGTAGTCGTCGACGAGCTTCTCGACGCCCGCCTCCTCCGCCAGATCGTCGTGGAGCTGGTCGACGTCCGCCCGGGAGAGCAGGTTCTCCCCGCCGAGGGGGTCGGCGCCGATGCGGTCGGCGAGCTGACGTGCGAGGGAGTCGATGAGGTGCTCGGTGAAGACGGCGCGGGCCTCGTTGTGGGGGCGACGCGAGCGGCGGGCGCGGGTGCGGGCGGCCTTGACCATGGGGGCGTCGACAAGCAGGCGGAGCGAGCCGTGGGGGAGTTCGACGGGGGCGTCGGGAAGCGTCTGGTGGGCGAGGACCGCCTCCCGGAGGATGGTCACCATCTCCTCGGAACCTTTAATCTCCCTGGTCAGGAGTGATTCCGGGGCGGTGCCGGACACGCCGGGGTAAAGGTCGCCGATGGTCGACAGCACGACGCCCGTCTCACCGAGCTCGGGGAGGACGCGGGAGATGTACTCGAGGAAGGTCGAGTTGGGGCCGACGATGAGGACGCCCGTCTTCGACAGCTGCTCGCGCGCGGTGTAGAGGAGGTAGGCCACGCGGTGCAGCGCCACGGCCGTCTTGCCGGTGCCGGGCCCGCCCTCGACGACCATGACACCGCGAGTGTCGTCGCGGATGATGAGGTCCTGCTCGCGCTGGATCGTCTCGACGATCGACCTCATGTGCCCCGTGCGGGCCGCCTGCATCGCCTGGAACAGCGCAGACTCACTGCCGACGCCCTCGCGCCCTTCACCGGCACCCGGGCCTGAGAGCCACTCGTCGTCGATGCCGGTGACCTCACGGCCCTTCGTGCGGATGTGGCGGCGCAGGTGCACGCCCTCGGGCTGGGCGGTGGTGGCCAGGTAGAAGGGGCGGGCCATGGGGACGCGCCAGTCGAGGAGCAGGGTGCGGTAACCCTCCTCGCGGACGTCCAGGCCCATGCGGCCGATGTAGCGGCGGTCGAGCTGCGGCTCACCGGGGACGGGGTTCTCGGGCTCGGTGGCGGGATCGTCGATGTCGATGCGGCCGAAGACCAGGCCCAGCTGGGCCAGGTTGAGCCGGTCGAGCCGGGCGTTGAGGCCGTGGTACTCGGTCTCGCGGCGGATGAGGGCGTCGGCGTCCGGGTTGGCCGGATCGACCTCGAGCTGCACGCGGCGCAGGCGCTCGTTGGCGGCGGCGACCTCGGCGTCGAGACGCGCGAACAGGTCGTCAACGTAGTCCTGCTCGTGGGCGATCTCGTTGTTACTGCTCACCTGGGATGAAACCTCCTGAAAGAACGGACCATCCAGGATAGCGGAATCGACGCTGCCCCCACCCGAAGCGGGCGGGGGCAGGTCAGGGGACGTCCTAGACGCCGAGCTTCTTCTGGGCCTTGCCGATGGCCTTGTCCGCGCGGGACTGCAGCTTGTCGGCGTTCTTGCGGGCCTGCTTGGCGGCGCGGCCGGACTTCTTCTCGGCGGCGACGAGTGCCTCGTCGGCACGCTTCTGGGCGGTGGCGGCGGCCTGGACGAAGCCCTTACGGGCGGTCTTGGCGTTGTCCTGGGCGGCGGCCAGCCAGTCGTCCTTGTTGTCCTGGAAGTAGTCGGACACCTTGTGGGCGGCGGCTGCGGTCGCGGTGGTGGCGGCTGCGGCGGTCGCGGTGGCGGAGTCCTTCCAGTCGTCCTTGTTGTCCTCGTAGTAGTCCTGCGCGCGGTGGGCGTACTCGGTGACCTTGTCGGTTGCCTCATCGAACCAGTCGCGGGCGGAGTCGGTGAACTTCTCGGTCTCGGACTTGGTCGGCAGGGCCTTGTGGACCTTCTTGCTCGTCACCTCGGCGGCCTTGTTGGCGCGCCACTTCAGGCCGGGCTTGCCGGCGGTGTCGGCGGAGGTGATGAACAGGCCACCGAGCAGGGCCAGGTTGGTGAGGAAACCGGAGCGGCGGGCGCTGCGCTCGGCCTTGTCCTGGGTCTCCCAGAAGGCGTGGCGGGAGATCATGGTCGGAATGGCCGTGGCGGCGAGCACGGTGGCGGAGACGCGCGGGAGGAAACCGACGGCGAGGGCACCACCGGCGGCGACCTTGGTGCCGCCGACCGCGCGGACGACGAGCTCCGGGTCGCGCGGGACGCGGCGCGCGTATTCGCGGGGGAGGATCGCGCGGGCGCGCTTGATGAGGGTCTCAGCGGCCTCGGTGTGCTCGGAGGTGTTGAGCAGGCTGTCGGCGCCGTCGGCAATGTAGACGGAGGCGATCATGGGGCGGGCGATCTTGCGGATCATCATAGTTCTCCTTGATTTATGCGTGATCTATGCGACGGTTTGTACCTATTCCACTGTAGCGACGAATCGTCACCAGCGACGCTCCCACCAGTCATCCAGGTGGGGACGCTCGGCGCCCAGGGTGGTGCCTTCACCGTGGCCAGGGTGCACGATGGCGGCATCGTCGAACTTCTCGAAGATCCGCTCGGTGACGTCCTTGAACAGGCGGACGAAGTCGCTCTCCGATGTCGTTTTCCCCAGGCCGCCGGGGAAGAGGCTGTCGCCGACGAAGAGGTGCGTCTGGCCGTCGATCTCCGCGGCTAGGGCGGCGCCGCCGGGGGTGTGGCCGCGGAGGATCGCGACGGGGAACTCGTGCCCGGCGAAGGGCAGGGTGTCGCCGTCGTTGAGCTCGACGTCGACGTCGGCGGGGAGGGCGGGGGCGTCGAGGAAGGGGGCGTAATGGGTGGCACCGGTCTCCTCCAGCACCGCGACGAGCGCCCGGTGGTGATCGGGGTGGCGGTGCGTGGTGAGCACGGCGGTGATGCGCGCCCCGGCCGCCTCCGCGAGGGAGAGGAGGGCGCGGGCGTCGTCCGCAGCGTCGATGAGCAGGCCCTCGTCGCCGGAGACGAGGAGGTAACAGTTGTTGTCCATCTCTGAGACGGAGATCTGGTGGAGGGTGAGGTTGTCGGTCATGTCACCCAGGGTAGCGATGTCCGCGCCCTCGGTAGTATGTTCGAGGGAGTATCGAAACGGGAGGAACCAAGTGGCTGACCGCCTCATCGTGCGTGGAGCACGCGAGCACAACCTCAAGGGCGTGGACATCGACCTGCCCCGCGACACCATGGTCGTGTTCACCGGACTGTCCGGCTCGGGCAAGTCCTCGCTCGCGTTCGACACGATCTTCGCCGAGGGGCAACGGCGCTATGTCGAGTCGCTGAGCTCGTACGCGCGCATGTTCCTCGGGCAGATGGACAAGCCCGACGTCGACTTCATCGACGGACTGTCCCCGGCGGTCTCGATCGACCAGAAGTCGACGAACCGCAACCCGCGGTCGACGGTGGGCACGATCACGGAGATCTACGACTACCTGCGTCTGCTCTTCTCCCGCGCGGGTACCGCCCACTGCCCGGTGTGCGACGAGAAGATCACCCGCCAGACCCCGCAGCAGATCGTCGACCAGGTGCTCTCCCTCGAGGAGGGCATGAAGTTCCAGGTGCTCGCCCCGGTGGTGCGCACCCGCAAGGGGGAGTTCGTCGACCTGTTCAAGGACCTCGCGGCGCAGGGTTTCGCCCGCGTGCGGGTCGACGGCGAGGTGCACCAGCTCTCGGATCCGCCGACGCTGAAGAAGCAGATCAAGCACGACATCGACGTCGTGGTCGACCGCCTGCAGGTCAAGGAGTCGCAGAAGCAGCGCCTCACCGATTCCGTCGAGACGGCCCTGGGCCTGGCGGACGGCCTCGTCGCCCTCGAGTTCGTCGGCCGCGCGGAGGATGATCCGGAGCGCTACGTCCTCTACTCCGAGAAGCTGGCCTGCCCCAACGGCCACGCCCTCGACATCGACGAGTTCGAGCCGCGTGCCTTCTCCTTCAACTCGCCCTACGGCGCCTGCCCGGCGTGTGACGGCCTGGGCACCCGCACCGAGGTGGACATCGACCTCATCATCCCGGACCCGGACGCCCCCGTGATCCGGGCCGTGCAGCCGTGGACGTCGAGCCCGAACGCCGGCTACTTCGAGAAGCTCGTCGAGGGTCTGGCGAAGGCGCTGGACTTCGACCCGGAGACCCCGTACAGCGAGCTTTCGGCGGCGCAGCGCAAGGCGCTCGTGCACGGTTCCTCCACGGAGGTCTCGGTCCGCTACAAGAACCGCTACGGTCGCATCCGCAACTGGACCGCCCCCTTCGAGGGCGTCATGGGCTACCTCAACCGCAAGATCGACACGGTGGAGAGCGAGTGGTCGAAGGACCGTTTCCTCGCGTACACCCGCGAGGTCGCCTGCCCGACGTGTCAGGGGGCGCGCCTCAAGCCGGAGATCCTCGCCGTGCGCCTCGAATCGCAGTCGCAGGGTGCGCTGTCCATCGCCGGTCTCACGGAGCTGTCGATCGCGGACGCCAGCGAGTTCCTCTCCACTCTGGTCCTGGGCCGCAAGGAGGAGATGATCGCCGGTGCCGTGCTCAAGGAGGTGCAGGCCCGCCTGCAGTTTCTCCTCGACGTCGGCCTGTCCTACCTCACCCTCAACCGCGCCGCGGGCACCCTCTCGGGCGGTGAGGCGCAGCGCATCCGCCTGGCCACCCAGATCGGTTCCGGCCTCGCGGGCGTGCTCTACGTCCTCGACGAGCCGTCGATCGGCCTGCACCAGCGCGACAACCAGCGGCTCATCGCCACCCTCAAGCGTCTGCGCGACATCGGCAACACCCTCATCGTCGTCGAGCACGACGAGGACACGATCCGCGAGGCCGACTGGCTCGTCGACATCGGCCCCAAGGCCGGCGAGTACGGCGGCGAGATCGTCTACCAGGGCGATCCGGCCGGCATCTACGATGCCGAGGGCTCCATCACCGGCGATTACCTGGCCGGTCGGCGCGTGCTCGGCGTCCCCGCTTCTCGACGAGTGGTCGACCCCGAGCGTCAGCTCACCGTCGTCGGCGCCCGGGAGAACAATCTGCAGGGGATCGACGTGTCCATCCCCCTCGGCGTGCTGTGCTGCGTCACGGGTGTCTCCGGCTCCGGCAAATCGACCCTGGTCAACCAGATCCTGGCGAAGACCCTGGCCAATGAGCTCAACAAGGCCCGCCAGGTGCCGGGCCGCGCCAAGCGCGTGGAGGGCACCGATCACCTGGACAAGCTCGTCCAGGTGGACCAGTCGCCGATCGGCCGCACCCCGCGGTCCAACCCGGCGACGTACACGGGTGTCTTCGACAAGATCCGCAAGCTCTTCGCCGAGACCACCGAGGCGAAGGTCCGCGGCTACAAGGCCGGCCGCTTCTCCTTCAACATCAAGGGCGGCCGGTGTGAGGCCTGCCAGGGTGACGGCACCCTGAAGATCGAGATGAACTTCCTGCCGGACGTCTACGTCCCGTGCGAGGTCTGCGACGGCGCGCGCTACAACCGCGAAACCCTCGAGGTCCGCTACAAGGGCAGGACCATCGCCGAGGTCCTCGACATGCCGATCTCGGAGGCCGCCGAGTTCTTCGAGCCGATCAGCTCGATCCACCGCTACCTCCAGACGCTTGTCGACGTCGGCCTCGGCTACGTCCGCCTCGGCCAGGCGGCGACCACCCTGTCCGGTGGTGAGGCCCAGCGCGTGAAGCTGGCGTCCGAGCTGCAGAAGCGCTCGCAGGGCCGCACCGTCTACATCCTCGACGAGCCGACCACCGGCCTCCACTTCGAGGACGTGCGCAAGCTCATGCTCGTCATCCAGGGGCTGGTGGATAAGGGCAACTCGGTCATCGTCATCGAGCACAACCTCGACGTGATCAAGGCTGCCGACTGGATCATCGACATGGGCCCCGAGGGTGGCTCCGGTGGCGGCCGGGTGGTCGCCGAGGGCACCCCGGAGGATGTCGCCAAGGTGGAGGGCTCCTACACCGGACAGTTCCTCAAGGAGATGCTCGCCCGTGCCTGATCTGCCCCGTATCCCGGTTCCCTGGTTGTGGGTTGCCGCCACCGCAGCGGCGACAGCTTTGATCGTGGCCTGGCTCGTGGCGTTCCGCTACCCGGATCTCCCGGACCCCATGCCGGTCCACTGGAACGCGGCGGGGGAGGCCGACGTCTTCCGCCCGAAGTCTTTGTCCGGGTTCCTCGGCCTTATCCTCGTTGGCCCCGGCATCCTGCTGCTGAGTATGGTCGGGGCGATGGCGTTGATCTCCGCACAGTCGACGTCGCTCACGCAGCGGGGCGGGGCGAAGACCCCGGAGGCGGCCCAGCGCGCCTGGCACAGCCTGCAGGCCACCCAGAACCACCTCGGCTGGTACCTGTTCGGGCTCAACCTCCTCGTCCTCTTTCTGCTGGTGCGGAGCTACGGAGCGCAGACCGGCGGGGCGGACTTCGTGGTCTTCCTGCTCGGGGTCGTCGTCCTGACCGTGTTTCTCGTGATGGCGATCTACCGCGCGGAGCGGGTGGCCCAGGAACGCTGGCCGCGGCCCGCCGAGGAACAACGCAAGTGGCGGGGGCCGCTCTATCATGACCCGGATGATCCGCGGCTGCTCGTACCCACCGACTCCGGGATGAATCAGGCCATCAACCTCGGCCGGCCCGCCGGCCGGATCATCATGGGGCTACTGGTGCTCGGCCCGCTGCTCGTGCTGATCCCACTGCTGTTCCTCTAATCCGGCGGGACGGCGGCGGGTACGAAGCGCAGCGATGGCCAGCAGCGCGATGCCCGAGATGAGGAACGCCAGCGCCCGCGGGAGGCCCTCCAGGGTGCCCAGGTCGAAGAACACCAGCTTCACCACCGCGGCCACCGCGAGGACCATGCCGGCGCCGAGGGACGCCCGGTCGGACAGACCCGGGGCGGCGAGCAGGATCCAGGCCGCCAGGACCATCCACAGGATGCTCACCAGCGCGTGGCCGATGAGGTAGCCCAACCACATCCCGCCGGTGCCGCCGACGGCGCTGCCCAGCCAGGTGGCGGCGGTGACAACCGTGACCATCGACAGGTGCAGGCCGACGACGGCGAGGGCCACCTGCGCCCACACCGGCAGTCCGCCCAGCACCTTCCGACGGGAGAGCATCACGCCGAGGAAGACCGCGATGAGCCCCGCCTGCACGAGAGAGATGTGGTCGGTGAGCCACAGCGGGGACTTGGTGAGCACGTTCCGCGAGAGGGTGAATGTCACCGTCAGGGCTGCGCCCAGCCAGAACGCCCACGGGGCCACCCGCGTCTCCTCCCGGGTGTCCAGCCAGATGACGGCGAGGATCGCCGCCACGAAGAAGAGCGCGACGACGATGGTGGCGTCGATGAGCGCGCCCGCACCGAACGGGGGAGTGAGCCACCACACCAGCACGAAGGCCACGGCGATGGCGCATACGCCGACGACACCGAGGAGGTGCTCCCGGCGGTAGCCGAGCACCGCCAGTGCCACCGTCGTGGGGACGAGCAGCCAGATGGTCCACGTGTCGGCGGCTACTGGTGCGGCCAGGACCAACAGGCCCAGAGGGACGATGAACGTGGTGAACAGGTCCGCTCGGTCATCCTCCGCGGGGAAGCGCAGCGTCACGACGGCGAAGGCCAGGGCGGAGAGCACGGCCACGACAGCGGCGACGACGGACGCAGCCTCCGGGGTGTCGAAGAACACCTCGAGGACCTCCATCGTCAGCCACAGCTGCACGAGCAGTGCCATCACTCCGGCGACGACGCGGACCTGCATCCGCTGCGGGGTGCGGACGAGCGCCAGCAGCGAGACCGGGAGCAGCAGGACGAGCCACGTCGTCGGCTGGTGGGCGCTGTAGAAGTTGGGGACGATCGCGATGATCGACAGCCCCATGAAGAACGCCACCCAACGCATGGCACGGGCCTCGGTGACCGCCAGCAGCGCCAGCCACACCGCCAGGAGGACGGCCACCGCCAGCCACGCCGGCCACCACTCGAGGATCTCCACCAGAGCCCACAGGATCACCGTCGACACCAGCCACGCGGTGACGACGAGCGCCGTGACACCGGCCTCCATACCGGCGGTGTCGCGGTCGGTGACGCGGCGTCGATAAGCGTCCAGCCAGAGGCCGGCACCCAGCAGCGCGACAGCCAGCAGCGTCGAGAGCAGCACGCGGCCCAGCGGCCCCAGCAGGCCCGCCTGGATGGCCAGAGCCACCGCCAGACCCACACCCGCGACGGTGATGAGCGACCCTACGACCGCCACCGCCCGGATGACCTTCGTCTCCGTCGGAACCGGGGGCTTGGGCGGCTTGGCGGGCTTCTCCGGGTAGCGCGGGCGGACCGGGGCGGGTGCCGGCTGGGGGACCGGCGCAGGAGCCGGAGCGGGTGCTGGGACCGGAGCCGGGGTACTCTGCCGGTCGATGAGCTGGCTGAGGGAGCGGCGGGCGTCGGCAAGCGCTGCTTCGGCGGCCTCCAGTCTGCGGAGGGTGAGGCGCAGTTCCATGGAATCGCGGGGGTCTGGCGTCATGCGGACAGCCTATGCCTGCGACTGGGTGTGCGCGACCTCTTAGGATGGGTCTCATGAATTCCGAGGAACCGGAGACGTCGTCCTTCCCGGCGCAGCACCCGGCACCGCAGTACCATCCGCCGGCACCGGAACCGCAGCGTGATCGTTCCGGTCTGGCGGCAGTGCTGCTGGCGCTGCTGCTTGTGGGTGCAGTGGCACTCGGGGTGTGGATGTACAACGCTTTCCTGCGCGGCGACGGGGAGCCGGCGGCCCAGCCGCCCACCCCGGAGACCACGGTGGTGACCGTGACACCGAGTTCCACGCCGCAGCGTCCCACGACGACGGTGACCTCGACCTCCCCGGTGGAGACGACGGAGACGACCGAGACGACCGCGACGACACCCGCCAGGATGAGCAGGACGACGGCGGCACCGACGCCGAGGCGGAGCCGCCCTCGCACCGTCGGCTCAGTTCCGGCCGCCGGCTCACCTCCGGCCG
>DGYFI06203__coassemble_1417_pt1 | contig 18675 bp, 23 predicted proteins | sample DGYFI06203__metabat2_high_PE_041 | metagenome-assembled genome bin DGYFI06203 | reverse complement strand
CGAGGTCCGCCGCGGCCTGTGTGAGGGTGCGCAGCCCGAAGTCGGGGGCGGCGTTTCCGCGGTGCACCCCATCGAGCTCGGGCCGGTGGCCTGGGCGGTCATCGGGGTGGCGCAGGCCCTGGTGGCCGCGGTGATCCTCGGGCTGTGGCAGCGGCAGCGCGCGCCTCATGGCGCCCCATAGCACGGAATTTCAGAATCCGGCACCCGGGGAGTAGGATGGTCCGAGTTGTCAATCTCCAACCCAACTCAGGCACGATCCGGGCCTCTGCGAGCCATGCCCTGGAACCGACCTGATGTTCAATCCTGAGGGAATCGAGACTTCATGAAGAATGATATCCACCCCGACTACCACCCGGTGGTCTTCCAGGACGCCGGCACCGGCTTCAAGTTCCTGACCCGTTCCACCGTCAAGTCCGACCGCACTGTCGAGTGGGAAGACGGTAACGAGTACCCGCTGATCGTCGTCGACGTCACCAGCGAGTCCCACCCGTTCTGGACCGGTGCACAGCGTGTCATGGACACCGCTGGCCGCGTCGAGAAGTTCGAGAAGCGTTTCGGTGGCATGGCCCGCCGCAAGAAGAAGGCCTAAGGAGGTAGAAGAACAATGGCAGTTCCGAAGCGAAAGATGTCCCGCGCCAACACCCGCATGCGCCGCTCCCAGTGGAAGGCCGACAACGTCGCCCTCCAGGAGGTCAAGGTCGACGGTCAGACCGTCCGCATCCCGCGTCGTCTGGTCAAGGCCGCACAGCTGGGCCTGGTCGAGGTCGAGCAGTTCTAGTCCCGTTGCCGAGCAGGTGATGTGACCACACCGGCTCCCGCTCCACACTGGTGGAGGGGGAGCCGGTGTTTTAGTTTCCGCCCTGGTACATAATGGGGAACATGAAAATCCTTGTGGTGGACGACGAACAGGCCGTACGAGAATCTCTGCGCCGCTCCCTCATCTTCAACGGCTACGACGTCAGTCTCGCCGAGGACGGGGTGGAGGCGGTCGAGAGCATCGGACGGGACCGGCCCGATCTGGTGATCCTGGACGTGATGATGCCCCGCATGGACGGGCTCGAGGTGTGCCGCACCCTGCGCAGCACCGGCTTCGACCGCCCCATCCTCATACTCACCGCCCGCGACGGCGTCGCCGACCGCGTCGCCGGCCTGGACGCGGGCGCCGACGACTACCTGCCCAAGCCCTTCGCCCTCGAGGAACTCCTCGCCCGCGTCCGTTCCCTGCTGCGGCGGGCCGCAGTGGACAGCGCAGCGGCGCAGGAGGAGCAGCAGGACCTCGTATTCGAGGACCTGCGCCTCAACACCGAGACCCGCGACGTGGCCCGCGGCTCGCGTTCCATCAGCCTCACCCGCACCGAGTTCTCCCTCCTGCAGCTGCTCATGCGGAACCCGCGCCGGGTGCTCTCCCGCGCGACGATCCTCGAGGAGGTCTGGGGCTACGACTTCCCGACGTCCGGCAACGCCCTCGAGGTGTACATCGGTTACCTCCGACGCAAGACCGAGGCGGAAGGGGAGTCCCGGCTTATCCACACCGTGCGCGGTGTCGGCTACGTCCTGCGTGAGACGGCCCCGTGATCCTGCGGCGGCGGGCCTCCCGGCCGGACACGGACGGCCGGGAGGCCCCACCTGTCTCCGTCGGTGACACCAGCGGCGACATCTGGAGCGGACGCACCACGCTGCGCTGGCGCCTGTCGCTGCTCACCTTCGCGGTGGTGTCGTTTGCGGTGGGGTTGATGACCTTCCTCACCTACCTGACGGTCTCCGCCGTCCTCACCTCCGGGGTGGACCGCGAACTCGAACAGCTGTCGGAGGTGCTGCTGGAGAAGACGCTCGACCCGTTCTACCTCATCAACCTCGACGCGGAGATCCAGCTCTTCAAGTCCTACAACCCGGAGATCCGCGTCGCGGTGTCCCCGCCCGGGTGGTCGTTCTCCCGGGGCGACGCCATCCCGGTGGGTGGTGACCTGCGGGGTGCGGGGGACACGACGGAGGCGGTGTTCCGCACCGTCGGCGGCGAGCGCATCATGTCGAAGACGGATTCGCTGGGCGCGACGATCGTCCTCGCCCGCGACATGCACGACACCCACCAGCTCATCACCACCCTGGGCACCCTGCTGCTCGTCATCACCGCCCTGGGCACGGTGCTGGCCATCGCCGCCGGCCTCGTGGTCGCCACCGCCGGCCTGACGCCGCTCAAGCGTCTGCAGAAGGCCGTCGACTACGTCGCCGACACCGATGACCTGCGCCCCATCACCGTGCAGGGCAACGACGAAATCGCGCAGCTGACCAGCTCCTTCAACGCCATGCTGGGGGCGCTGCAGGAGTCGCGTACGCGCCAGTCACAACTGGTGGCCGACGCCGGTCACGAGCTCAAGACCCCGCTGACGTCGATGCGCACCAACATCGAGCTGCTCATGATGCTCAACCAGCCGGGCGCGGCGGACCGCATCTCCGCGGCGGACCGGCAGGACCTGGAGCGTGACGTCATGGCCCAGATGACCGAACTGTCGACGCTCATCGGCGACCTCGTCGACCTCGCGCGCGAGGACGCGGCGGAGACCACCATGGAGTCCGTCGACCTCGACGAGGTGATCGTCTCCTCTCTAGAGCGGGTGCGCCGCCGCCGTCCGGACCTCGACTTCGACGTCGACCTCGTGCCCTGGACTCTCACGGGTGACCAGTTCTCGCTCGGCCGGGCCACCCTCAATCTCCTCGACAACGCGGCCAAGTGGTCGCCGCCGGAGGCCACTGTGCAGGTCCGGATGACCCCGCTTGCCGACGACCGCATCCAGCTCACCGTCGCCGATTCCGGCCCAGGTATCCCGGAGGAGGAGCGGGAGCGGGTCTTCGAACGCTTCTACCGGGCGGCGGAGTCGCGCTCGCAGCCGGGTTCGGGTCTGGGCCTGGCCATCGCCAAGCAGACGGTGACACGTCACGGAGGGACCATCCGGATCGCGGAGGCAGCGGGTGGGGGAGCGCTCGTCATCGTCGAGCTCCCCGGCCAGCCGCAGGTCACCCCATCCAGGTAACGTACAGAAAGGCGTCAGGATCGGCCCAGAGCAGAGGAGCACAATGACCGGCATGAATGATGACACCTCCTCAGACCCGCGGAACCCCTCCACCGGCTACCAGCCGGTGACCTCCCCCTACCAGTGGCAGGCAGCGGAGAACCCCGGACCGGAGGGTGTCCCGGACCCTGCCCCCACGCCCGCCGAGCCGCGCAAACGCAGCGTGGGACTGGGCACGACCCTGGCCCTCATGCTCGTGGGATCGGTGGCCTCGGGCTCCATCGTCGGCCTCGTCGCCGCGAACTCCGACTCCGGTTCCCCGGGGGAGACCGTCAGCGCCCTGGAACAGGAGAGTGCGCCGGCGGCCGAGGCCCCGGAGGGCGGCGTCGAGCAGGTCGCCGCCGAGGTGCTGCCGACCGTGGTCTCCCTCCAGGTGGCCACCCGCATGGGCGCAGGTGAGGGGTCGGGTTCGATCATCTCCTCCGACGGTTACGTCCTCACCAACCACCATGTGGTCTCGGGTGCCGACGGCGGCTTCGGCCAGATCGAGGTCACCCTCAACGACGGCCGCACCCTGCCGGCCGACTACGTCGCATCCGATGCGCCGACCGACATCGCCGTGGTGAAGATCCGCGACGTCTCCGATCTCCCGGTCATCGAGTTCGGTGACTCCGACACCCTCCGCGTCGGCCAGGAGGTCGTGGCCATCGGCTCCCCGTTGGGCCTGAGTTCCACCGTCACCTCCGGTATCGTCTCCGCCCTCAACCGTCCGGTGCGGGCCTCCGATGGCGGCGGCGAGTCCTCACTCATCGACGCCATCCAGACCGACGCCGCCATCAACCCGGGTAACTCGGGAGGGCCGCTCGTCGACATGTCCGGGCACATCGTGGGCATGAACTCGGTCATCGCGTCGATGAGCTCCGGCGGGGAGGCCGGTTCCATCGGCCTGGGCTTCGCCATCCCCGCGAACTTCGCCAAGCGCGTCGCCGACCAGCTCATCTCCACGGGGCAGGCTACCCACCCGATGCTCGGTGTCCAGGTCGCCGGGCGGGCCGACGTGCACGGTGCGCTCATCGCGTCGGTGGAGCCGGGCAGCCCGGCGGACGAGGCCGGCCTGCAGTCCGGTGACGTCGTGCGGCGCGTGGACGACCGGATCATCGACAACTCGGACGCGCTCGTGGCCACGGTCCGGTCCCAGGAGTTCGGCCAGACCGTCACCCTCGAAGTTCTCCAGCCGGATACGGGGCAGAGCCGAGAGGTAGAGGTTACGCTGACCACAGAGTAAATTTTTGGATATTAGAAACGAACAATGTCAGAACTTCTGAGGATGGAGAACACCGTGCACACCGTCGATGAGCCCCCGCGCACGTCCGCACTGCTGGACGTCGTCGAGCCGGATGCGGCCTTTCTGATCGCCGCCGAGAAGGAGGACACCCCGCCGGCCCGACGTCGCGCGCTGGTGGTCCTCGTGGCGGACCACGTGCTCGGCTCCGGGGAGGACACCGACCGGCTGGTCACGGAACTGCTCGTCGAGGCCGGTTTCGCCGTCGACGCGGTGGTGTCGGTCCGTTCCAAGAAGTCGCAGATCCGCCAGGCGATCGAGACGGCCGTCGTCGGCGGCGTCGATCTCGTGCTCACCGTCGGCGGCACCGGCGTGGGCCCGCGGGACAAGACCCCGGAGGCCACCCGCTCCGTGCTGGATCAGCTGGTGCCGGGTATCGCGCAGGCGCTGCGCTCCTCGGGTCTGGCGTGCGGTGCGGTCGACGCCTGCACCTCCCGGGGCATCTCCGGTGTGTCCGGGTCCACCGTCGTGGTGAACCTGGCGGGCTCCCGCGCGGCGGTCCGGGACGGCATGGCCACCCTCACCCCGCTGGTGCACCACGTCATCGACCAGTTGCAGAAGTACAGCGTTGAGTAGCAGGCGGCCCCGCCGGCGGGTGGTCCGGAAGTCCGACGCCCCCGGCATCGACCGGAACGCCGACCGCCCGGACTCCCTGTTCGGGGATGTCCGGGCGGCGGATGAGGAGCGGGAGGTCGTCCTCGACCCGGAGGCCGAGGAGTCACTGTCCGCGGAGGAGTTCTGGCGCGAGCAGCGCCCTCCCCACTATTAGCGCTTGAGCAGGTCGCGGATCTCGGTGAGCAGCTCGACGTCGGTGGGCTGCGGCTCCTCCTCGTCCTGCGGGATGCCACGCTTGGCGGCGGCGATCTCGTTGAGCTTGTTCATCGGGGCGACGATGACGAAGTAGACGACAGCGGCGATGAGCAGGAAGTTGATCGCGGCGGTGATGACGGCACCGAAGTCGAGGAAGGTGGCGTCGTTGCCGGAGATGATGTGGAAGCCGAGGCCGGAGACGTCGGCGCCACCGAGAGCGGCGATCAGCGGGTTGATCAGGTTGTCGGAGAAGGCGGTGACGATGGCGGTGAAAGCACCACCGATGACCACGGCGACAGCCAGGTCGATGACGTTGCCGCGCATGATGAATTCCTTGAAGCCCTGCAGCATGGTGGTCCTCCCGTTGGAATCTGAGATTTTTTTAGGAACGCACAAACTGTAGACCATCGGGCGTCATTTGGGGAGAGGGGACGACAGGACGACGGCGAGCGGTGTAGACAGGGAGGCGGCGGCCACCGCGTGGGCCTCCTCTTCCGGTAATCCGAGGAGCAGGGTGCCCGGGGACTCCCGGGTGTCCGCCATAATCACCCGTCCACCTGTGGAAATAACGTCCGTTTCTGTCCGTTCGGGCACTGCGGCGAGGATGGTCACGCTGTCCCCGTGGCGCAGGAGCGGCAGGATTTCCGGTTCGGCAAGTCTCACCGGAACAATTGTCGTGATTTCTCCCACAAATGCGTTACTAAGGTCTGTACCGATGAAGCGGGAGGCCGTCACGACCTCTCCCGCCGCGGCCTCCACGGCCAGGATCTGGCCTTCCGCCTCCGCCGGATCGCGCACCGCGGAGGCGGGCAGCAGCGGGTCGGGAACGGGGACGAGGGCAACGTCGTCACGCGTCAGCGCCTCGCCCGCGGTGACCGGGCGGGCGAAGACGAGGGCCCGGGGAGCACCCGCACCGGCGTCGCGCAGCGCGAGCCCCAGCGCGGCGAGCAGCAGAACGGCGGCGAGCACGCGGCGGAGAAACACGGCGCGCCGCCAGCCGGGCGTGCGGAGGGAGGACAGGAACGGGGGAATGTCAGCCATACAGTATTGGACTGCCCGGAGGCCCCGCCGGTTCCCTCCGGAGGGAAATCAGCGGAACCGGCGCACTCCGGCGGGGGTGATCGCCATGTCGACCGGCATGTCGTGGTCCTCCGCGGGGATGTCGTCCCGGATCTCCCCGTTGTAGAGGAGCACCGCGGTGCGCGGGGGATTCTCCGCATCCGCGAAACGGGACAGCGCGCGGTCGTAGAAACCACCGCCCTTGCCCAGGCGGATGCCCTCCGGCGACACGCCGAGCGCGGGCACGAGGATGAGGCGGCACGAGTCGAGGGCGTCTGCACCGAGCCGCTCACCGGTCGGCTCCGCGATCCCCAGCACTCCCGGGGTGAGCGCCAGACGACCCTGGTACAGCGCCCAGTCGAGGCGGCCGCCCGGGAGGGAGACCGGCAGGAGGAGGGAGGAGGCCTCGCCGTGCAGGGCGTCGAGAAGCAGTGGTCCGCCGGGCTCACCCGGCAGCGGCGAGTAGGCGGCGACGGAGGTCTCCACCGGGGTGAGCGAGCGCAGCAGCGCGGCCGCATGGGCGATGATCGCGGCGTCCTCGCTGCGGGCCTGCTCCGGCGACATGTCCCGGCGGGCCTGAGTCATCCGCGCCCTGAGTTCTGACTTCTTCTCCCGGATGTTCATGCCCTCAGCGTAACCGCGCGGGGTAGGGTGGTGCGTTATGAGCTTGTCAACCACCGACCATCCGCATGGCGTGAAGACCGTGATCGTTCCCGCCGCCGGGATGGGAACCCGCTTTCTGCCTGCCACGAAAACGGTCCCGAAAGAGCTGCTCCCGGTGGTGGACACCCCGGGAATCGAGCTGATCGCGGAAGAGGCCAACGCACTCGGCGCCTCCCGCCTGGCCGTCATCGTCGCCCCCAACAAGCAGGAGGTCCTGCGCCACTTCGAGCAGTTCCCCAACCTGGTGGAGACGCTGTCGGAGCGCGGCAAGACCGAGCAGGTGGAGAAGGTGCAGCGCGCCGCGAAGCTGATGAGCCCCGTCGCCGTCGAGCAGGCCAAGCCGCTCGGCCTCGGCCACGCCGTGGGCCTCGCGGAGAGCGTCCTCGACGACGATGAGGATGTCGTCGCCGTCATGCTTCCCGACGATCTCGTGCTCCCCATGGGCGTCCTGGAGAAGATGGCCGCCGTGCGCGCCGAACTCGGCGGCTCCGTGCTGTGCGCCGTCGACGTCCCGCGCGAGGACGTGTTCAACTACGGCGTCTTCGACATCGAGGAGATCCCGGCCGACTGCGACCTCGACGCCGGCACCGTCAAGCGGGTCGTCGGCATGGTGGAGAAGCCGGAGCCGGCGGACGCCCCCTCGACCTTCGTCGCCACCGGCCGCTACCTCCTCGACCGCGGCATCTTCGACGCTCTCAAGCGCATCAAGCCGGGCAAGGGCGGGGAGATCCAGCTCACCGACGCCATCGAGCTGATGATCCGCGAGGGCCACCCGGTCCACATCGTCGTCCACCAGGGCAAGCGCCACGACCTGGGCAACCCGGCCGGCTACATCCCGGCCTGCGTGGACTTCGGCCTGGCGCACCCGAAGTACGGCCCGGCCCTCAAGCGCATGATCACCGAGATCCTCGCCGAGCATGAGGCGGCCGCCGCGGCCGAGTCCACCGACCAGGACTGATCCCCCTAGGAGTCTGCTGTGCGTTCCGTTGAGCACCAGTTGGCGCTGGTCACCGATGCGGCGGTCACCCCGGAGCCGGTCCGCATCGCCATCGCCGACGCCCTCGGCCTCATGTGCGCCGAGGAGGTCCAGGCCACCCGCGCCCTGCCCGGCTTCCCGCAGGCCGCGATCGACGGGTACGCGGTCCGCGCCGTCGACGTCGGCGGTGAGAAGGGGCTCGGCGCCCCGGTCCCGGACCCGGACGCCCCCGCCCCGGTCGAACCGGTGGAACGCTCCCTGCCCGTCGTCGGTGAGGTGGCCGCCGGCTCCCAGCAGCCCCTGCGCCTGCAGCCCAAGCAGGCGGTGCGCGTGCACACCGGTGCTCCGCTGCCCACGCTGGCCGACGCCGTCCTGCCCCTCGAATGGACCGACCGGGGTCGCCGCCGCGTCACCGCGCAGCGCGTCGTCCGCTCCGGTGACTTCGTCCGCCGCACCGGCGATGACATCCAACCCGGGGACGTCGCCGTCACCGCCGGCTCCATCCTCGGTCCGGCCCAGATCGGCCTGCTGGCCGCGGTGGGCCGCTCCAAGGTGCTCGTCTACCCGCGGCCGCGCCTGTCGGTGATCTCCGTCGGTCGCGAGCTCGTCGACATCGACCGCGAGCCCGGCCTCGGCCAGATCTACGACGTCAACTCCTACGCCCTGGCCGCCGCCGGTCGGGAGGCCGGGGCGGAGGTGCACCGCGTCGGCATCGCCGTCGGTGAGCCGCGCCGCCTCAAGGAGATCGTCGAGGGTCAGATCCAACGCAGCGAGGTCATCGTCATCTCCGGCGCCGTCGGCGGGCAGGGGTCGGAGATGTTCCGCTCCGTGCTCGAGGACCTGGGCGAGATCGACACCGCCCGCGTCGCCATGCACCCCGGCTCCGTCCAGGGCTTCGGCCTGCTCGGTGAGGAGCGGATCCCCGTCTTCCTGCTGCCCAGCAACCCGGTGTCCGCACTGGTGACGTTCGAGGTGCTCGTCCGCCCGCTCATCCGCATGTCGCTGGGCAAGCGCAACACCGCCCGCCGGGTGGTCCGCGCCCGCGCCCTCAACCACATCGCCTCCCGGGAGGGCCGCCGCGGCTACATCCGCGCCCGCCTCATGCGGGATTCGGAGACCTTCGACTACCTCGTCGAGGGCATCGGCGCCGCCACCGGAGCCCCGGCCCACCTGCTGGCCGGCCTCGCGGAGGCCAACGCCCTCATCCGCGTGCCCGAGGAGGCCACGGAGATCCGCCCGGGCGACATCGTCGACGTCATGTTCCTCGCCCAGGGCAGCTGAGTTCGTGTTCGATCCCTTCGGGTGGGCGGCCCGCTCCTACCGTCAGCCCGGTCGCGGGCCTCGGGATGTGCTGCATCCGGGGTGGCCCGAGTCGACCCCTGCCGTCCGTCTGCCCGACGGGGCGCGCCTGCGCCTGCGCCCGTTGACCAGCCGCGACGCCCGCGACTGGCGCGAACAACGGCTTCTCGACGAACCTCACCTCCGTCCCGTCGAACCCACCGCCCACGACGGTTGGGAGGCCGCCCACTCGCAGACCGCCTGGTGGAACTTCTTCACCGGCATCCGCGATGCCGCCCGCAAGGGGCAGGTCGTCCCCCTGGTCATCGAGCTCGAGGGACGTTTCGCCGGGCAGGTCACCCTGGGTACCATCCAGCACGGCAGCGTCTCCGACTGCTGGATCGGCTACTGGGTGCATTCCGCCGCGCAGGGCAGGGGAGTGGCCACCGCCGCGTGCGCCCTCGGCACCGACCATGCTTTCCGACGCATCGGCCTCCATCGCGTCACCGCCACCTACCTGCCCGACAACCCCGCCTCCGGACGCGTCCTCCAGGCCAACGGTTTCCGCGAGGAGGGCTACCTCCGCGCCAACCTGCACATCGACGGCCGGTGGCGGGACCACCACTTCGTCGCCCAGAACATCGAGGACCACCGGGGCTCCTGCGTCGAGCGCCTCCGCAGCGTCGGCCGATTGCGCTGATCCGCCTCGGCGTGGCAGGGCGGTGGCGGGTTTCCGCGCCGATACTCTTGACTCGAATCCCTGTATCCCGCTGAGGAAGGTGCACGACACGTGTCCAGTAGCCTGATCATCGTCCTGATCATCGTGGTGTGGCTGTTCGTGCTCGCCCCGCTGCTCATGCGCGGGCAGAAGCCGATCCGCAAGGCCGGCGAGGCCTTCGACGACACCCGCGTCATCCACCAGGGCGGTTCCGGCGATCTGCCGGCCCGCCGCCGTCCCCGCCTGAGCGCCGCCGACGTGCGCCCCGTGTCCGCGGAGGACGGGGATCTCGAGGACCTCGAGCTCATCGACGTCGACGAGGTCCTCATCGACGACGATTCCCCGCGCCCCTCCCGGTCCTTCCGCGGCCTGTTCACCCGCCCGGAGGAGCCGGCCGAGGTGGAGGCCGAGGTCGTCGACGGTGCCGTCGTCCACGAGCTCGAGGCCGGCGATGTCGTCACCGCCGAGGTTGATACGGCGGACGAGTGGGACGACTGGGACGAGGACGCCACCTACGCCTACGACGACACCTACACCTCCCCGTCCGATCTCATGTACCCGGACTCCGTGGACTCCGTGGTGGAGGTCGTCGAGGATGAGGACCAGGATGAGGCGGACGAGCTGGAGGACCTCGGGGAGAAGGCTCTCGAGCCCGCAGAGCCCGCAGAGTCCGCAGCTGCGGACTCCGCGGACCTGGATGAGGACCTCTCCGAGGAGGAGATCGAGTTCGCCGAGCACCGTGCCGCCCGCGGCGGCTGGGACCCGGTGGCTGACGCCGAGTCCTCTACCACCCGCTACCAGCGTCGCCAGCGCACCCTCATCGGCCTCGCCGCCGCCGTCGTGCTCACTGCTGTCCTGGCCTTCGTCATCGGCGGCTGGGCGTGGGCCGTCGCGGGCCTCGCCGCCGTCGTCACCGTCCTCTACCTCGTCGCCCTGCGCACCCAGGTCCGGGAGGAGCAGGCCCTGCGCAACCATCGCATCCGGCAGCTGCGCCGTGCCCGCCTCGGCGTGCTCAGCGCCGCCGACGAGGAGCTGGCCATCCCGCGTCACCTGCGTCGCCCTGGCGCCGTCATCCTCGAGCGTGACGACGAGTCCCCCGACTTCGACCACCTCCCCGTCGTGGAGTCCCGCTTCGACACGGAGCCGGCACCGGCCCCGACCCGCACGTTCCGTCGTCCGGCGCGTTTCTCCGACGATCGTCGCGCGGGTTAGTTTCCGCTTTCCATTCAGCACGCTGTCCCCGGTGGGGCGGCGTGCTGTCGCTTGTCCGACTCTCCTCACCGCAGTGCCGCGCTGACTCGTGACCGGTAGCGGCAGCCCCGCGCGATGCTGAGGCCATGAACCTCAGACTCCCCGTCATCGGCATCGGTCTCACCCTCCTCGTCTACGGAGCGCACACCGCATACGAGGCCTACACCGACACAGGAAGTGAGCTCCTTGCCCTCATCGGCCTCATCCCGGTGATCCTCGGAATGATCGTGATCTACGTCGGCTGGCGCCTCGGTTCCCCCACACCGACGTCAAACGCACAGCTGGGGGTGGGCAGCGTCGAGAAGGTCACCTGGACGGGACTGTCCGTCAACGACGTCCCGCAGTACCGCCTCACCCTCCGGGTCCGCGGCACCGACCTCCAGGAATTCACCGGCCAACTGTCGCTGTTCATTCGCCCGCACGAGCTCGGCACCTTCGCTCCGGGCACGATCATGCCCGTCGCCTACGAACCGGAGAAGCCGCAGCGCCTCATGGAGGTACCGGACGACCGGATGGAGGAGGCACAGCAGATGTAGCACCGCCAGCGGGTGCTCATGGGTCTGGCTGATCCGCGGGCCCGGAGATCCACGCGCGCGGAACGGTGACCACCGGCGTCATCATGTCCGTGACCCCCACCGGGGAGATCCGTCACGGACACACCGGCATCGAGATCGCGGTGCGGTTCCGCGACCTCGGTGGGAACCTCGTGGACCGCAGCAAGGTCACCTTCCTGACACCCTCCATGCTCAGTCGGCTCACGGTCGGCCGCCAGATCGAGGTCTTTCACCTGCCCGAGGACGACACCCAGTTCTCCTTCGCGGTGGACACCATCGACGTGGGTCCCGCAGCGGAGTAACGTATGTCAACAGTTCCACTCCCGGAGCACCCGGGGCTATAGCTCAGTTGGTAGAGCGTCGCGTTCGCAATGCGAAGGTCAGGGGTTCGATTCCCCTTAGCTCCACAGAGACGCCGCCCCCGACTCGTGAGCGGTAGACGCCGCCGTGATCCATGATCAGGGCATGTTCCTCAGAAACCTCTTCCTCTCCATCGGAATCGCCCTCATCGCGGGAGGCCTCGGCCTCGCCCTCTTCCTCTACACACAGACCGGGATGCTCGCCCCTGCGTTTGCGGGGTTCATCCCCGCCACCGTGGGTGGAACTTTCCTCCTGGTCGCCCTCAAGCTCAACAGCATCGGTGACATGGGGCCGTTGCGCGAGATCTTCAGTTTCGGTGCCGATCCGACGCTGCCTCCGAACGCTCAGTTCGCGGTCGGCACGGTCGAGGGTCTCGATCGCACGCACCTGACCGTCAATGACATCCCCCAGTACCGCATCAGGCTGCGGGTTCGGGGCGTCGATATGCGGGAGTTCACCGGGGAGTTGAAGATGCTGGTCTCCCCGCACCAGATGGCCGCCGTCGCGCCGGGGACGATACTCCCCGTCGCCTACCTCCCGGAGAATCCGGGGAGACTCTACCGGGTGCCGGCGCAGCGACAGGCGGAGGCGCAGGCGCTGTTCCAGCGTCAGCAGGTGCAGCTGGGGTTGGCGGATCCGCGGACGGCGGAGGTCAGCGAGCGCGGCGTCCCGGTCACGGGTGTGGTCATGTCGATGATCCCGACCGGGGAGATCCGCCTGGGGTACACGGGTCTGGATGCCACCGTCCGGTTCACCAACTCGTACGGCAATCTGGTGGAGCGTTCGAAGCGGGTGTTCCTCCCGCAGTCGATGCTGGGTCAGCTGGGGGTGGGCCGGCAGGTGGACATGCGGGTGCTGCCGGACGATGACGCCCAGTTCATCTTCGAGCTCAACTCGGTGGATGCGGCCTCCTGGTAGCGGGGGCGGCGTCGAGAAGCGGCCAAGCGTCCCGCGAAGCCCCTTTTCCGGCAACGGATCGGGGCTTCGCGGCGTTCTTCTGCCGCGCCGACACTCGTGAACGGCAGCCGGCGGTCTCCCGCATGCTGAGGCCATGGCATTCCGAACTGTGCTCTTCGTGGTGGGCGTCGCCGCCCTCATCATCTCCGTAGTCACCGGCCGGATCGAGCTGGTGGTTGCCGGACTGGTGCCGCTCTTCCTCGGCGCATTCTGGCCGTCCGAGAAGCTTCCCACCGAGGAGGACTTCCGGGAACTTGATGAACTCGACGAACTCGAGAAGCTTCTCGACGCCGCGGAAGAATCCGAGCTCTTGCCGGACGCGTTGCTGGGGGTCGGCGTCGTCGAGAAGCTGGAGCGCACGCAGACGACGATCAACGGCATCCCCCAGTACCGCATGATCCTCCGCGTCCGGGGAGCCGACATGCGGGAGTTCACCGGCAACCTGATCATGCTGATCCGCCCGCACGAGATGGCCGCCGTCGCACCGGGGGCGCTGTTCACGGTCGCCTACGAACCGGAGAACCCGACGATGCTGGCGTTGGTCCCGGAACACCGGCAGGAGGAGGCCCGCGACCAGTTCCACCGCCAGCAGGTGCAGCTGGGGCTGGCGGATCCGCAGGCGATGGAGATCCACGAACGCGGCATGCCGACCACCGGCGTCATCCTGACCACGACCCCGACGGGGGAGATCCGCCACGGCTACACCGGCCTGGAGGTCACGGTCCGGTTCACCGACTCCCACGGGAACCCGGTGGAGCGCTCCAAGCGGATGTTCCTCCCGCAGTCGATGCTCGGCCAGCTGACGGCGGGGCGGCAGGTGGACCTGTGGGTGCTGCCGGAGGACGACACCCGGTTCATCCTCGGGATGAACGGCACCACGGACTCCTAAGCCTCTCCCCACACTCCCGACGTCCCACGGCGGTGTGATCCGAGGAGGTGTGTGTCCACCATGCCGATGGCCTCCATCAGCGCGAAGCACATCACCGGCCCGACGAATGTGAGGCCGGCCTTCTTCAGGGCCTTCGACAGGGCCTCGGACTCGGGGGAGCGGCTGGGGATGTCCGCCAGCGTCTCCGGTGCGAGGTTCTCGGCCGGCTGGTGCGACCAGATGAGGTCGACGAGGCCGCCGTCCTCGCGCAGCTCGAGGACCGCCCGGGCGTTGCGGATCACGGCCTCGATCTTGCGGCGGTTGCGGATGATCTCCGGATTCTCCAGAAGCTTCTCGACGTCGCCCTCCCCGAACTCCGCCACCCGCTCCGGATCGAACCCGGCGAAGGCGGCGCGGAATCCCTCCCGTTTCCGGAGGACGAGCTCCCAGGACAGCCCGGCCTGGAAGGCCTCAAGGGACAGGCGCTCGAACAGCCCCTGCTCGTCGCGGACGGGCATGCCCCATTCGGTGTCGTAGTAGTGGCGCAGCAGGTCGGTGGTGGCGGCCCACGCGGGGCGGGCGAGTCCGTCGGAGCCGATGATGAGGTCAGATGCAGTCATGTCTTATTGGACTCCGGAAACGGTTCAGAGGTTCCCGCGGATCCGTTTTTCGTGCGCGAGCAGCCATTCCTTTGCCTCCAGCCCGCCGCGGTAGCCGCCGAGGGAGCCGTCGGAACGCAGCACGCGGTGGCACGGGCGGATGATGGGCACCGGGTTGCTGGCGCACGCCGAGCCCACGGCGCGCACGGCCCGGGGGTTGTCGCACAGGGCCGCCAGCTGCGCGTAGGAGACCGTCTCGCCGTAGGGGATGTCGCTGAGTGCGGCCTGGGCGCGGCCCCGGAAACCGGCGTCGGGGAGGTCGAGGGGGACGTCGAAAAGCAGACGGCGACCGGCGAAGTACTCGGTGAGCTGGGTGGCGGCGTCGAGAAGCAGCGGGGTCTCGGGGACCGCCTCGCCGCCGAAGTCGATCGCGGTGAGGCCGCGGCTGCTGGCGCGCAGGGACAGCGGGCCGATGGGTGTCTCGAGCAGCATGAGGGTAGTCTATCCGCATGGACAAACCGGCCGTGAGGGATGCTGCGCTGCTGCTTCTGCGTATCGTCCTCGGCACCGTGTTCATCGCGCACGGCTGGGACAAACTGATGTTCACCGGACTCACCGAGACCACCGGACAGTTCTCCGCCTGGGGCGTGCCCCAGCCGCAGCTCTCGGCCTGGCTCGTCATGGCGACCGAACTCCTCGGCGGGGCACTGCTGGTGGTGGGGCTGCTCACCACCTTCGTCGCCGGCCTGCTGGCGCTGCTCATGGTGGCGGCGATCTGGTTCGTGCACCTCGACTCCGGGTTCTTCACCGCCACCGGCGGGCTCGAGTTCCCGGCGGTGCTCGTGGCCGCGCTCGTCATGATCGTGGTGTTCGGATCCGGCCGGGTGAGCCTCGATGGAGTGTTGAGCAAGTGATTGACCACGAGAAGGTGCAGGCGGCACTCTCCGCCCGGATCGACGGCGAACCCTCGCCGCTCTCCGACGACATCGTCGACTCACACCTCGCCGTCTGCGAGGACTGCCAGCGTTTCCACGACGAGGCCCTGGCCCTCAGCCGCCGCCTGCGCTTCATCGAACCCGACGACGGCGGCATGACCCCGCCCGCCGACCTGTCCGAGGTCATCATCGCCGGCGTCGAACCGGAGTGGCGCCGCGCCGCCAGCGCCCGCACCGTCGGCCTGGCTGTCTCGCGGGTGCTGCTCGTCATCGCCGGTGTGCTGTGGGTTGTGTGGGGTATTCAGCTGCTCGGCTCCGCCGGCGGCCTCAACCCGGTCATCGACGGTGTCTCCGCGCCGGGGGCCGATCCCGCGACCGCGTCGCTGCTTGTCGACGCCGCCGCAGTCCGCTTCTCCTTCGCGCTGGGCCTGTTCACCGTCGCCTGGAAGCCGCGCCTGGTGTCGTCGCTGCTGGTGGTGCTCGGCGCGCTGTGGACCTTCCTCTTCGGCTTCCTCGTGCGCGACTTCGTCCTCGACACGGTGGAGTCGGGGCAGGTCATGGGGCTGCTTCTCCTGCTGCTGACGCTGCTGTCCCTGGCGTGGGCGTGGCTGTCGCATCACGGGTACGTGTCCGTGCGGGCGCTGCTGCGGGAGCTGGGATCGGGGCCGGTGTAGTGGGTCGTTATTACGATGCTCGTAAATACGACCGGAAAATCCACAACAGACCGCTTATACGGGCAGGTCGACTGAATGGTAGTACGTCGTAATTACGAACGTCGTAAATACGACCCGCCCTACACCCAGCTCGGCAGCCACATCAGCGACTGGTACCAGACCTCCGGGATCATGAATCCGTAGAGGATGGGCAGCCAGTAGAGGAACGACGCCACCACCAGCGACAGGTAGGCGATCACCGCGACGGTACCCCAGCGGATCTCCCCGCCGGCCAGGCGGCGCACCCACATCCACGGCACCGGCGCGCCCCGGCCGTGGAGCTGCCCCAGCGTCAGCGCGAGCATCGTCACGATGAACGGGGCGAGTGCGGTGGCGTAGAAGAAGTACATCTGACGGTCGTAGCCGATGAGCCAGGGGATGAAGCCCGCGGCGAAGGCGACCACGGCGATGAGGAAGCGGCGGTCGCGGCGTACGACAAGGCACCACAGCGCCCACGCCAGCACCGGCACGGTCAGCCACCAGATCGCCGGGGTGCCGAAGAGGTAGATCATGCGGCGGCAGGTGCCCACGGTGCAGTCGATGTCGGTGGAGGAGAAGTAGAGGATCGGGCGCCCGGCGACCAGCCAGGACCACGGCTTGGAGTCCCAGGGGTGGGAGTGCCCGCCGGAGGTGGTCAGGGAGGCGTGGAACTCGAGCACCGACTGGTGGTAGTGCCAGAACCCGGCGGCCCAGTCCGGCAGCAGGTCCCGGGCGAGTCCGTCCTCCATCTGTCCGTCGACGGCGGCGTGGCGGTAGACGGAGGTCTCGGCGGCGAACCAGGCGCGCCAGCTCCAGAAGTAGAGCAGGACGGGGACGATGACGAGGGAGGCGAAAGCGGGGACGGCGTCGCGGAGCAGGGCCCCGAGCAGGGGGCGACGCACCCCGTACCGGTGGCGCAGCGCGGCGTCGACGGCGACGGCCGCCAGTCCGAAGAACGCCATGTAGTACAGCCCGGACCACTTGACGCCGAGCGCCAGACCGAGGGCCACGCCGGCGGTGAAGCGCCACCAGCGGAAGCCGAGGCGGGGGCCCAGCGGGGAGTCACCGAGACGTCCGTCGAGCCAGGCGGCGTGCAGGCGGGCGCGCATCTGCTCGTGGTCGCAGACCAGCGCGAATGCGGCGAGCACGATGAAGAACACCTGGAAGATGTCGAGCATGCCGAACCGTGATCCGACGAGCAGCACCCCGTCGCACACCGCGATGACGCCGGCGAAGGTGGCCACCTGCCAGGTCCCGGCGAGGCGGCGGACGAGCAGCATGGTCATCACCACCGTCGCCGCGCCGAACAGTGCCACCATGACGCGCCACCCCAGAGGGGTGTAGCCGAAGACCCATTCACCGAGGGCGATGAGCTGTTTGCCCAGCGGCGGGTGGACGACGAGACCGTAGCCGGGGTTCGACTCGATGCCGCCGATGAGGGCGTTCTCCCAGGAGCGCACCATGTCCCACGCCTGGGGGACGTAGTGCTTCTCGTCGAACACCGGGGTGCCGGAGGAGACGGCGCTGGTCAGGCCGACGAAGCGCGTGAACAGGGCGAGGACCGCGATGGTCAGGGTGCTCAGGGTGTCGGCGCGCGTCCACGCCCACGGGCGCGGGGTCACGGGGCGGACGCGCCGGGCATGGCGGGGACGGTCGAGGGCGGTGCTCACGGGGACGAGTCTAGGATACGGGCATGGTCTCCGATGCTCCGCTGCTGCCGTCGAGGGGTGTGGTGCTCGCCGCCACGCCGCTCGGCAACATCCACGACGCCTCCCCGCGCCTGCGCGCCGCACTCGCGGAGGCGTCGGTCATCGCCGCGGAGGACACCCGCCGCGTGCGCACTCTCGCGGCGGCGCTCGGGGTGGAGATCACCGGGCGGGTGGTGTCCAACTTCGACCACAACGAGGAGGGGCGCGCCCGCCAGCTTCTCGACGCCGCGCGTTCCGGCGTCGTCCTCGTCGTCACCGACGCCGGTATGCCGCTGGTGTCCGACCCCGGGTTCTCGCTTGTCGACGCCGCGCACACCGCCGGCGTGCCCGTCACCTGCCTGCCCGGTCCCTCCGCGGTGCCGACGGCCCTGGCGCTGTCCGGCCTGCCGGTGGGCCGTTTCCTCTTCGACGGTTTCGCCCCGCGGAAGGCGGGGGCGCGGCGTACGTGGCTGGAGTCGCTGCGCACCGAGGAACGGGCGGCCTGCTTCTTCGAGTCCCCGCACCGCCTGGCGGAGACCCTCGAGGTGGCGGCGGAGGTGCTGGGTCCGACGCGCCGGGCGGCGGTGTGTCGCGAGCTGACGAAGACGTACGAGGAGGTCCGCCGCGGCACGCTCCCGGAGCTGGCCGAGTGGGCCGCCGGGGGAGTGAAGGGTGAGATCACGGTGGTCATCGAGGGCGGGGCCGCCGACGAGGCCGACGTGGAGGCCCTGGTACCGGTCGTGGAGGCGCTGGTGGAGGAGGGGACCCGCCTCAAGGACGCGTGCCGGGAGGTCGCAGCCGGGCGGGGCGTGTCGAACCGCGAGCTGTACGAGGCGGTGCTGGCCGCGCGCCAGTGAAGTGTTATGCCTTCGTGAGGTTACGTGTCCGTATTGCCCGGTTACGCTGCCGATACAGAC
>DGYFI06203__coassemble_1391_pt1 | contig 19253 bp, 20 predicted proteins | sample DGYFI06203__metabat2_high_PE_041 | metagenome-assembled genome bin DGYFI06203 | reverse complement strand
CACCATCGCCGGCCGCCACACCACCATGATCTCCGAGACCGACGGTGACCTGGGCCAGTACCTGGATACCCTGCGTCTGCTGGAGGAGCGCGGCCAGGGCATCACCCTGCTGCCGGGCCACGGCCCCGAGGGCGAGGACATCTCCGCCTTCGCCCGCAAGTACATCGATCGCCGTGAGCACCGCCTCAACCAGATCCGGGAGGTCCACTCCCGCCTGGGCGAGGACGTCGACCTCAAGACGCTCATCGACGAGATGTACGACGATGTCGACCCGGTGCTGCGCCACGCCGCCGAGCAGTCGACCCGCGTCGCCCTGCGCTACCTGGCCGCTCAGAAGTAGCCGCAGCCCCCGGACACGCGACACCCGCCGCCCTCCCCGAGGAGGTGCGGCGGGTGTCTCTTTCTGCGGGTCAGCGGGCGCGCTTGGCCAGCGACTCGGTGTCCACGATGAGGACGGACTTGCCCTCGAGGCGGATCCACCCACGGTGGGCGAAGGTGGCCAGCGCCTTGTTCACGGTCTCACGGGAGGCGCCGACGAGCTGGGCGATCTCCTCCTGGGTGAGGTCGTGGTTGACGCGCAGGGCGCCACCCTCCTGGGAGCCGAAGCGGTTGGCCAGCTGCAGCAGGGTCTTGGCGACGCGGCCCGGGACGTCGGTGAAGATGAGGTCGGCCAGGGAGGCGTTGGTGCGGCGCAGGCGGCGGGCCAGGACGCGCAGGAGCTGCTGGGCGATCTCCGGGTGGTCGGACACCCACTGCCTGAGCATCTCCGAGTTCATGGTGGCGGCCTGCACCTCGGTGACGCAGACGGCGGAGGAGGTGCGCGGGCCCGGGTCGAAGATGGAGAGTTCGCCGAACATGTCGGAGGGGCCCATGACGGTGAGGAGGTTCTCCCGGCCGTCGGACGCGTGGCGGGCGAGCTTCACCTTGCCGGCGGTGATGATGTAGAGACGGTCGCCCGGTTCGCCTTCCTCGAAGATGGTTGTTCCACGGGGGAAACGGACGGTCTCCATGTCCTTGATCAGGTTGTTCACGGCAACCGGATCAACCCCCTGGAAGATTCCGGCGCGGGACAGGATCTCCTGTACACCTTCCACTTGACGCTCCTCGGTCCTTTCGACGGCGCGCCGGGAGGACCCACGGGATGGTGGTGGTGCCCTGGTGAGGGCACAAATGTGACTCTCGGCGCAGTGTGTTCCTCACCACCCTACCGTGGAATTGGTCACGTGTGAGCCACCTCAGGGAAATTTGTCACATCTCTTCAGTGTTTTCCCCGGCGGTGTCCCTGTCGTCATTGTCGACCCTGTCCCCGCCCGGTTCGTCGGCAAGCTCGGGGACGGGCTCGGCGGCCGCAGGTGCCGACGGCAGGATCCACGACTCCAGCTTCTCCATCTGCATGGCGAAGAGGGCGAGGATGATCGGAGCAGCGACGACGAGAACGACGGTCATGGGAAATCATCGTAGTGGCTAAGCTGTCCGGTATGCCGGTCAGATCCCCACGCCCCCACCCCGCTGCCCGCGGCACCGAGACTGACCTGGGGCGCACCCGCCGAGCCCGCCGGATCAACCGGCAGCTGGCGGAGGAGTACCCGGACGCACACTGCGAGCTCGACTTCGCCGACGCCTTCCAACTGACGGTGGCGACGGTCCTGTCGGCCCAGACCACCGATGTCCGCGTCAACCAGGTCACCCCGGAGCTGTTCCGCCGCTTTCCGACGCCCGCGTCTCTCGCCGCCGCCGACACCGCCGAGCTGGAGGAGATCCTCCGCCCCCTCGGTTTCTTCCGGGCCAAGGCGAAGAGCCTGCTGGGGCTGGGGGAGGCGCTCATGGCGAGGTTCGACGGCGAGGTGCCGCGCGACCTCGACGACCTGGTGTCCCTGCCCGGGGTGGGGCGCAAGACGGCGCTCGTCGTCCGTGGCAACGCGTTCGGTCTGCCCGGGCTGGCGGTGGACACCCACGTCTCCCGCCTGGCGCAGCGGCTCATACTCACCGATTCGACCGATGTACTGCGGATCGAGCATGATCTCACCGAGCGCATCGAGAAGAAGGAGTGGACCATGTTCTCCCACCGGATGATCTTCCACGGACGTCGCGTGTGCCATGCCCGCCGCCCGGCGTGCGCCGAGTGCGTCATCGCGAGGGACTGTCCCTCCCGGGAGGTGGCGGCATGAATCGGCAGGCCCTGTGGACGGTCATCATCGGCGTCGTCCTCACCGTCGCCGTCGTGGCGGGCGCGTTCGTCATGCTGCGCACCGTCAATGACCCGGGCCCGGAGAACGGTGCGCAGGCCCCCGAGGACGCCGGCACCCTCACCACCGACGCCCTGCTCTCCGAGGTCGGCGACCGGCCCGACTGCCCGGCGACCGGGGCCGGCGGTGTCGCCCTGGATTGCCTCGGCGGGGAGAACAGCGCGGCGGCGGCGGAGGGCATCACCGTGGTCAACGTGTGGGCCTGGTGGTGCGGTCCGTGCCGCGACGAGCTGCCGTACTTCGACGAGTTCGCCGCCGCCCACCCCGAGTACACGGTCGTCGGCGTCCACGTGGACCGCAACCCCGGTAACGGGGCCGCGATGCTCGATGAGCTGGGGATCTCCCTGCCGAGCTACCAGGACCTCGACAACACCTTCGCCGGCACGCTCGGCCTGCCCGGCGTCATCCCCATCACGGTGGTCTTCGACGGGGACGAGCAGCTGCAGATGTTCCCGCGGACCTTCGAGTCGGCGGCCGAGATCGAGGAGGCCGTGCAGGCGGCGGTGACCGGTCGATGAGGATGGATTTCGGCCCGGACTCGCCGGGGGAGAACACGCGACTGGCGCCGGAACGGGCACCACGCTGGATGCGCTCCCTGCTCAGCGACGTCACCCGGGCCCGCGCCCACCCCGACGTGCGCGGTGTCGACGCCCGCGGGCGGTCCGGCCCCGTCAAGGCGGACCGCTCGGCGGCGGTGCTCATGCTCTTCTCCGGGGTGGATCACCTGCAGGCGGATCCGCCGCAGGATGCGGCGCTGCTGCTCACGCACCGCTCGCCGTCGATGCGCTCGCACTCCGGGCAGATCGCCTTCCCCGGTGGGCGGGTCGACGACACCGACCTCAACGCGGTCGACGCCGCCCTCCGTGAGGCGTGGGAGGAGACCGGCCTGGACCGCACCACGGTCACCCCGGTCGCCGAGCTGGAGCCCGTGCACATCCGGGCCTCCGGCTACCCGGTGCACCCCGTGCTGGGCCACTGGCACACGCCCGGGGAGGTCGGGGTGGCCAGCCCCACCGAGGCCGACGACGTCTTCCCCGCCTACCTGTCGGACCTGGTCGACCCGCGTAACCGCCTCATGGTCGGCTGGTCGGGGTGGAAGGGGCCGGCGTTCACCATCAACGACTACCTGGTGTGGGGTTTCACCGCGGGGCTCATCTCCGCGCTGCTGCACCAGGGCGGCTGGGAGCAGGAGTGGGACCGCGAGACCACGCTCGACCTGCAGGACACGCTGGCGAAATCGCGGAACAACGAGCCTCGCTATTCGGACCCGGGCAACCGGGTAAGATTTCTGCGATAACCGACGACACCCTGATTGGACGCATCGCCCCGTGACCCCCGCCCTCCTCGTAGACGGTCTCATCCTGCTGGCCCTCGTGGCGGCGATCGTCACCGGCTGGCGGCAGGGGGCGTTCGCCTCGGTGCTGGCGACCATCGGTGTCGTGGCGGGACTCATCCTCGGGGCGGCCCTGGCGCCGCCGGTCATGCAGCTCACCGAGTCGGTGGCGCTGCGGTTCCTCCTGGGGCTGGGCACGATCATCATGCTCGTCGGTCTGGGCAATCTCATCGGCGGGGTGCTCGGGTCGTCGTTACGCGACCGGATGCGGATGCGTGCCTCGCAGACCATCGACTCGGCCGTGGGCGCGTTGTTCACCGCCGCCGCCACCCTGCTGGTCATCTGGCTCATCTCGATTCCGCTGGCCACGGGCCTGACGGGCAGCGTCAGCCAGGGGATCCGCAACTCGACGATCCTCGGGTTCGTCGACCGCAACACCCCGCCGGGGCTCGAGCAGCTGCCCGCCCGGATCACCGTGCTTCTCGACGAATCGGGTCTCCCGCCCATCTTCGCCCCCTTCGACGAGCCACCCGCCCGGGACGTCGCCGCCCCCAACATCCAGATCGACGACCACGCCCTCGTCGAGCGGGTGCGCCCCTCGGTGGTGCACATCCAGGGCGATTCGGACCAGTGCTTCCGCCGCCTCATGGGCTCCGGCTTCGTCACCGAGCCCGACTACGTCATCACCAACGCGCACGTCGTCGCGGGCACCCAGTCGGTGCGCCTGGACACGGTGCTGGGCGTCAAGGAGGCCGAGGTCGTCTACTACAACCCGGGCGTGGACATCGCCGTCCTGCACTCCCCGGGCCTCAACCTGCCCGCCCTGCCGTGGGCACCGGCCCCGGCAGAGTCGGGCGACGACGCCATCGTCATGGGCTTCCCCGAGTCCGGCCCCTTCGAGGCGGCCCCCGCGCGTATCCGCGAGCAGCTGCTCATCGCGGGCCCCGACATCTACGCGGAGGGGCGCGTCGAGCGTGACGCCTACACCGTCCGCGGCACCATCCGGCAGGGCAATTCCGGCGGCCCGATGCTCGACACCCAGGGTGCGGTGCTCGGCGTGGTCTTCGGTGCCAGCGTGGATCAGACCGACACCGGTTACGTCCTCACCGCCGAGGAGGTCCAGCGCCAGGTCGGCGACGTCGCGGCCCTCACCGCGCCGGTGGGCACCCAGGAGTGCGTCGCCCGTTAGGCGTGGTTGTCGGCGTTGTCAGCGTTGTCGGCGAACTCCGCGACCGTCTCGACGAAGGCCGGCGGGTTCTCCACGTGCGGCAGGTCCCGCGTCCGTGCTACGTGCCGTACGGCGACGTCTCCGGAGATCCGCCGCAGGGAACGGCGCGCCAGGTGCCGCCACATCGGCAGCGGGGGCTGCAGGAGCAGGGTGGGGGCCGCGACGGTGGTGTGGAGCCAGCGGGCCGACACCGACGCCGTGAGCAGCCGGTTGGTCCGCAGCATCCCGGGGCGGGCGTTGCTGATCCGCGCCGACTGCAGCCGGAGGTGAAGCTCCTCGGCACACTCCGGGGAGTGCCGGAACTCCGGGGCGGTGGAGGCGAGGAGGTGGCGTCGATAAGCGGCGGTGCCGAGCAACGGCAACCCGGGCCGGGCCATGGTGCGCACGTGGTACCACGGGCGCGCCGCGATGGCGCGCCGGAGGTCGACGGGGTGGGCGGCGCTGACCGACACGAGCCCCGCGACCATGTCGGGGTAGTTCGCGGCCAACGCCCAGGCGACGGTGCCACCCGAATCCGCCCCGACGACAATCGCCTGCTCGTGGCCCAGGGCGCGGATGAGCCCGGCGATGTCCCCGGCGGCGGTGCGCAGATCATCCCCGGCCGTTGACGGCGGCTTGTCGCTGAGGCCGTAGCCGCGGGCGTCGACGGCCGCGACGTGGAAGCCCCGGGCCGCCAACGGGGCGATGGCCCGGCGGTACTCGAACCAGCCGCCGAAGGCGCTGTGCAGCAGCACCACCAGCGGGTCCTGCGGGCGGCCGGCCACCGCCGCGTGGAGCCGGATCCCGCGGGTGTGCACGAGCTGGTGGCGGAAGGGGCCGTCGAGCTCCACGACGGACGGCGACAGCGGGCGGCGGCGCGGGAACACGGGGACTCCTCTCCGGTTGAGCAAAGAAAAATCCGCCCTCGCGGTGACTGCGCGGGCGGATGCGGGGGACGGGCTAGCTGTACATCCCGCGGTTGCGGGCCTCGAGCTTCTGCGTGGCCTGCCCCGGAACCAGGTTCTTCAGTTCGTTGACCGAGTTGATCGTCTTCTGCGGGGCGCCGACCGTCTTGACCTTCTTCCAGCCGAACAGGGCCAGCAGCGCGGCGAGCAGCAGCATGAACAGGAAGACAATGAGGAAGGAGGCCCAGCGCTCCAGCCAGGTGCTCAACAGCTCCGCGGCGAAGAAGAAGAAGAAGAAGGAGGAGTAGAGGGCGATAACACCGGCGACGCCGAACAGGCCGCCACCGATGGCACCCTTCTTCGCCTCGCCGGCGAGCTCGGTCTTGGCCAGCTCCAGCTCGGCGCGGAACAGAGAGGACATCTGCGCGGTGGCGTTGGAGACCAGGTCGCCGATGGAGCCCTCGCCGGCGCGGGTCGTGTCAACGTCACTCAGCGGAATCGAGCTGACCCGCGGAGTGAAGTCCTTCGGTCCGTCGGTGAAAAGTCCCTTGTTGCTCACGATGTGCCTTCCTGCTGCTGTCATGCTGTCATATGGTGTCGGCTATTCCTGACCATGGTGCCACGGATTCACAGTGAATGTGCAACCCTCACAGCGCTATCGTAGTGGATATGTCCGCGGCTGACCCCCTGCAACCTCTTCTCCGACTCGGCGACGTCGCCTCGCTGGCCGACTCCGCGCAGCAGGCCGTCGCCGCCGTCCACCGGCGACCCGTGTCGCTGCGCCGCGCGGAGGTCACCGGATCGGAGTCCGTGCTGCGGGGTGCCCGCACGTCCGCGCTTATCGACGATCCCACCGTCCGCCTCGGCGACGAGCCGGTCGGAGTGCTCGGCGCGTCCATCTCGGTCTCCAGCATGCTGGCCCCCGATTCCCTGCAGGCGTCGGCGCGGGTCTTCGGGCGGGCACCACTGCAGATCCTCGCGCGGATGTCCGTCCTCGCCGGAGGCGGGGGCCGTCCGGAGGGCTCCCCGGAGCGGCTGCAGCGCCTGGCCGGGTGGTTGGCGGGCGGGACGCACGACGTGCTGCTGCCGCAGGTGGTGCACGCCGAGATCCTGGCGCACGAGCTGTTCGGGAACCGGTCCGGGCTGGTGGCGCGGGCCGCCGGGCGTCTCGCGGCGGTGACGACGGGCCTGGATCCGCGCGGGCTGGCCGTGCCGGAGACCTACCTTCTGCGGCACCGGGACGAATATCTGGCGGCGGCGCGGGCGTGGGCGCAGGGCAGTGCCGGGGAGTTCCTCGAGCTGTCGCTGCGGTCGTGGATCGCGGGCGCCGAGGAGGCGGAGGCGATCGCCCGGGCGCTGTAGCGTCAGGTGCTGTAGCGTCAGGTTCAGGCGGAGCCGCGGCGGCCGCGCTGCGCCCACCAGATGCCGCCGGCTGCGGCGGCGGAGATGACAGCCACGATCGACGCGCCGATGCTGATCTCGCGGGGCGAGGGCATCTGGAACAGCGGCACCGGGTCGCGGAAGGTGCGGATCTCCCACCCGTTCTCCAGGGCGGCCTTCTTCATGGCGCGGTCCGGATTGACGGCGATGGGATTGCCCACGGCCTGCAGCATGGGGATGTCGGTGGCCGAATCGGAGTAGGCGTAGCTGACGGAGAGGTCGTAGTTGTTCTCCGCCGCGAGGTCCGTGATGGCCTGTGCCTTGGCGTCACCCTTGCAGTAGAAGAGGATCTCACCGGTGAAACGGCCGTCCTCGACCTCCAGCTCGGTGGCGACGACCTGGTCGATGCCCAGCTCCTCCGCGATGAGATCGACGAGGTGGGAGGCGGAGGCGGAGATGATGATGACGTCGTGGCCGGCGTTGCGGTGGAAGGCGATGAGCTCGCGGGCCTCGGCGTAGATGGCCGGGGTGACCACGTTGTGCATCGTCTCGGAGGCGATGGTGCGGACCTGCTCGACGGACCAGCCGGCCACGAGGGCGGCGAGCTGGTCGCGGGTGGAGTCCATCTGCTCACTCGACTGGCCGGCGATCATGTAGGTGGCCTTGGCCAGGGACATCTGCAGGGCCTCGGAGGTGGTGATGAGTCCGTTGTGCATGAACTCGCGTCCGAAGGCGAAGGCGGAGGAGGTGGCGATGATGGTTTTGTCCAGGTCGAAGAAGGCCGCCACGCGCGGGGTGTCTGGCGTGGTGGCCTGCTTGCGTGCAGGAGACCCGGGGTTCATGAGGACACAGTGTAGACCTCCATCCTGTGAAACGTAAGGTGAATGTGGTGCAGGTGATACTGGTGGGGTGAAAGTGGTTGTCGAGTTGTGCTTGTCGGAAACGATTCGCAGCATAGAAAGCCTTTTCGAGAAAGTCGTCGCCCCGGTATTGTCATGAGCCGGAAGGTGTGCCATAATTTCTCTTGCAAGGCCCCGATATACAGTGCGGCCTGCCCCGGCAATCCCCCCCGATGCCGGGTTACAGACGGCCCGCGCACACCCCCCCGAGGCGCGGGCCGTCCCTTATTTCTCCCCCGGGCGCCGTCAGTGTGACATGCCCACCGGCGCGCGACCACTCGGTGGCGGTGGTTATCCACAGAACGATGATGATCCGTCATCAGTCACCCCAGTTATCCACAGGCCGGGCGTCGTCCTCTTGTCCGGGGCCACGGCGCAGGCGATGGTGGGGCCATGACCAGCACCTTCATCCTCGTCGCCGTGAGTGATCCCGTCATCCACCCGGAGGCCACCCACGTGGCGGCGGCCACCGGCCACGACGTCATCGACACCATCGACCCCCGCGAGATCACCCGCCTGCTGCCCCGCGCGCACGCCGTGCTCGTCGACGCCGACACCGCCCGCCACGTCGCCACCCTCGACCGGCGGCCCGGCATCCACTTCCTCGCCGCCGACCCCGGGCCGGTCGACTGGCAGACCGCCCTGCAGGCCCACGCCGAGGACGCCTGGGTGCTGCCCGCCCAGGCCCCGGACCTGCTCGCGGCGGTGGGACACAGCCGGGTGCCCGCGACGCCGGGACCCGCCCCGGGCTCCCCGGGTGTCCTCCTCGCCGTCTGCGGGGCGGCCGGCGGGGCCGGGGCGTCGACTCTCGCCGCCGCCATGGCCCGGGTCGCCGCCGGCGCGCACCCGGTCGCGCTCATCGACGCCGACGACCGCTCCGGTGGACTCGATCTGCTGCTCGGGCTCGAGGAGACCCCGGGGATCCGCTGGCCGGAACTCCGGTTGGGGGAGGGCACGGTGGACGGGGCGGATCTCCGGGCGGCCCTGCCGACCACCTCCGACGGCATCGCCTGCCTGTCCGCCGCCCGCAGCACCATCGCCGACCCCTTCCGCCTCACCCCGGGCCTGGTCGGGCCGGTGCTCGAGGCACTCCGGGCCGCCCCCGGGGTGACCATCATCGACATGCCCGGCGGCGGGGAGGTGGCGGACGCCGTCGCCGACGCCTGTCGGCACGTGGCGCTCGTCGTCCCGGCCGAGGTGCGGCCCGCCGCCGCGGCCGCCGGACTCGTCGCGCGCTTCACCGCCCGGCGCTGCACCGTCGCCGGGGTGGTGCGGCACCGCCACTGGTCGGGCCTGGGCACCGGGGACCTGGAGAAGATCACCCACTGCGACATGATCACGCCCCTGGGCAACGTCCCCCGTCTGTCCCGCACCGTCGAGCTCGGGGGCCTGCCGGACCGCCTCCCCGGACAGCTGTCCGCCACCGCCCGCCTCGTGCTGGAGCACGCCGGGGTGACGCTGTGAACGACCTCTTCGAGAAGGTGCAGCGCCGCCTCGTCGACTCCCCCGCCGGCGCGGACGCGGCCGACATCGTCCGTCTCATCCGGGAGGAGGCCGGGGTCATCTCCGACGTCGACGTCCTCGACCTGCTGCGTCGGCTCCGCCACGACTCCACCGGCGTCGGCCCCCTCGAGCCCGTGCTCTCCACCGAGGGCATCACCGACATCGTGGTCAACGGGCCCGACGAGGTGTGGTTCGACCGGGGCCGCGGGCTGGAACGCGCGGATGTGAGTTTCGGCGACGACGCCGCCGTCCGCCAGTTGGCCACCCGCCTCGCCACCTCCTGCGGGCGACGTCTCGACGACGCGCAGCCCTTCGCCGACGGCCGCCTCACCCGCGACGACGGCTCCATCATCCGTCTCCACGCCCTGCTGGCCCCGCCGTCCGCCCGGCACACCTGCCTCAGTCTGCGGGTTCTCCGCCAGGCCACCACCACCCTCGACGAGCTGGTCGCCCGCGGCACCGTGAGCGAGGAGATCGCCGCCGTGCTGCGTGGCGTCGTGCGCTGCCGCCGGGCCTTCCTCGTCGTCGGCGGCACCGGCACGGGGAAGACGACCCTGCTCGCCGCGCTGCTGGCCGAGGTGGGCCCGCGGGAACGCATCCTGTGCATCGAGGACACCGCCGAACTCCAGCCCCGGCACCCGCACGTGCTCAACCTGGTGGCGCGCGGCCGCAACGTTGAGGGTTCGGGGGAGATCACCATGGCCGACCTGCTCCGGCAGGCGCTGCGCATGCGCCCCGACCGCATCATCGTCGGGGAGATCCGCGGGGCGGAGGTCGTCGACCTGCTCGCCGCACTCAACACCGGCCACGAGGGTGGCGCCGGCACCATCCACGCCAACGCCCTCGCCGAGGTCCCCGCCCGCATGGAGGCCCTGGCCGCCCTCGGCGGGATGACCCGCACCGCGCTGCACTCCCAGCTGGCGGCGGCGATGGACGTGGTCGTCGTCATGCGCCGCGGCAGCGACGGCCGCCGCCGGGTCCACCAGATCGGCCTGCTGCGCGGCAACCCGGTGGAGGCCCACCCCGTGTGGGACGCCGACCGCGGCGCGCTGCCCGGTTTCGCCGAGCTGCAGGCGGAGGTGACCGCGTCCACATGACCCCGCTCCTGCTGCTCGCCGCCCACCTGGCCCTGCCCGCCCCGTCGCCGTCCGGCCGCCTGCATGCCGTGGCACCCGACGCCCGCCTGCTCGGACTCCCCGTCCTCGGGGCCGGGGCCGTGCTGTTCATCCTGCTGGGCAGCGCCTCGGGCACCGTCGCCCTGCTCCTCGTGCTGGGCACCGCCGCGTGGGTCGGCCGGGACATGCGGGAGCGGGGGAGGAGGCGGCGTCGAGAAGCACACACCGCCGCCTTCCTCGGACTCCTCGACGGCGAACTGCGCGCCGGGCACACCATGTCCACGGCCGTCGACCACGCGGCGGGGAACCTGCCCGCCGACACCCCCACCGAGCTGGCGACCACCCTCAACCAGGTGCGCACCCGGGTCGGCCGCGGGTTGTCCGGGGCGGCCGTGCTGCTCGACGGCCCCGCCGAACTGGCACCCCTCGGCACCCTGTGGTCCCTGTCGGAACGCCACGGGCTGCCGCTCGCGCCGCTGGTGGAGCAGGCCCGCCTGCGTCTCGACGCCCGCCTCCGCCACCGCGCCGCCACCACCGCCACGCTGCAGGGACCGCAGGCCACCGCCGTCATCCTCACCCTCCTGCCGCTGGCCGGCGTGGGCATGGGCACCGCGATGGGGGCCGACCCCGTCGGGTTCCTCACCGGCGGCGGGCTCGGTGGGATCCTGCTGGTCACGGGCACCACCCTGGCCGCCGGCGGTTTCCTCTGGTCCCGCCACATCATCGGGAGGGCCGCCCCGTGACGCTGCTGATCCTCGCCGCCGTGCTCCTCCTGCCGCCCCCGCAGCTCATCCTGCGCCTGCGTGACCTCGGGCCGAAGACCCCGCGCGACGGCCCGCGCCGCCGCGGGGACCCGGACCTGCTCGCCGTGGCCGCCGACATCGACCTCTACGCCGCCTGCCTGCAGGCCGGGCTCACCCCGGCGGCAGCCGCAGCCGCCCTCGTCGACGCCGGGGCCGATACGGGCAGCCGGGGCGCGTGGCGCACCATCGCGGCGCTGCTCGCCATCGGGGTGCCCGCCCGGCGCGCCTGGGCGGAGGCCGCCGACCTCCCCGGACTCCGGGACCTGGCCGGCCCGGCCGCCCTGTCGGGGCGCTCCGGTGCAGCCTTGTCCACCGCCGCCGGCCGCATCGCCGCCACCCTGCGCGACGACGCCGCCGCCCGGGCCACCGCCCGGGCCGAACGCGCGGGAGTGCTCATCGCGCTGCCGCTCACCCTCTGTTTCCTGCCCGCCTTCCTCATCCTGGGCCTGGCCCCCGTGGTCATCAGCCTGGGCACCCAACTACTCACCTAGGAAAAACACCATGACCCTCATCAACCACCTCACCACCACCCTCCGCGACGACAAGGGCATGTCGACGGTGGAGTACGCCATGGGCTCGCTGGCCGCGGCCGCCCTCGCCGCCGTGCTCTACGGCGTCATCAACGCCCCCGCGGTCGTCTCCGCCATCGAGGGGATCATCACCGACGCCCTCTCCTCCGCCCCGTGACCACGATCGAGACGGCGCTCGGCATCGGCAGCCTCGTCACGGTGTGCGGCCTCATCGTGGCGGGCATCGCGACGATGTCCGCCCACCTGGTGGCCGTCGACACCGCCGGGGCGGCGGCCCGCGCGTACGCCATCGGCGCGGACTTCACCCCACCCCGGGGCGACGTGGCCGTGAGCGAGTCCTCCGGACTGGCCACCGCCGTGGCGAGCGTGCCCTCCCCGCTGGGACCGCGCCGCCACGCGGCCGTCTTCCCGGTCGAGGTGCCCTGATGCCCACCATCGTCACCGCCGGCGCGGCGGCCGCACTTCTCAGCCTGTGCCTCGTGGTCATCGGGGTGGCCGGCCAGGTCGACGCCCACCACCGGGCGCGGGTGGCCGCGGACCTCGCGGCCGTGGCGGGGGCCTTCGCCATCTACCGCGGGGAGGACGGCTGCGTCGCAGCCACGCAGGTGGCGGGGCACAACGGGGCGTCGATAAGCACCTGCCGCGTGGCGGGGGCGGATCTCACCGTCACCGTTGACGTGCGCGGAAGGGAGGTCAGGGCGACGGCGGGCCCGGTGTAGCGCCCGTCATGGTCACCAGCGCGCCGAGCAGCTTCAGCGCGCCGGCCTTGTCCAGCGGATTGTTCCCGTTGCCGCACTTCGGTGACTGCACGCACGAGGGGCAGCCGGACTCGCAGCCGCAGGAGCGCACGGCGTCGAAGGTGGCCTCGATCCACTCCGGGAAGCGGGCGAAACCCTCGTCTGCGAAACCCGCGCCGCCGGGGTGGCCGTCGTAGACGAACACCGTCGGCAGCATCGTGTCCGGGTGCAGTGCCGTGGAGACCCCGCCGATGTCCCAGCGGTCGCACGTGGCGATGAGCGGCAGCAGCCCGATCGCCGCGTGCTCCGCCGCATGCAGCGTGCCCGGGGTGTCCCCCGCGGTGACCCCCATCGCGTCGAGCGCCAGCGGGTCGATCGTGTACGCCACCGCGCGGGTCACCAGGGTCTGCTCCGGCATGTCCAGCGGCACGTGGTCGGCGGTGGTGCCGTCGGGCAGCTTGACGATGTACCCCGTCACCCGGTCCGTCACCTCCACCTCGACGTTGGCCACCCACAGGCCGGGGGAGTAGTTCACCAGCTCGTCCGGCCCCGGGCGGCCGAGGATGCGGATGTCCGTCTCCGAGCGGGCGATCGTCGAGTACTCGGGCGTCTCCGGGCGGGCGAGGGCGATGCGGTCGTCGAAGTCGAGGTCCTCGATGACGAAGCTCTCCCCCTGGTGCAGGTAGACGGCGCCGGGGTGGACCTGTGCGGCGGCGCGGGCGGCGTCGATGGTGCCCAGCAGCCGCCCGTCGGAGACGTCGACGATGAGCACCTCCTCCCCGCTGCCGCCGCGCAGCTGCACGGCGGCGTGGGCGGTGTCGGGGGTGAGCGGGGCGTCGATGAGCGGGGCGGGGAACCAGCCGCGCGGGCGATGGCGCAGCAGCCCGGCATCGGTGAGCTCCGCGACGACCTCGTGCGCACCGAGGGCGTCGACGTCGGCCTCCGTGAGAGGCTTCTCGACGGCCGCGCAGTACACGTGACCCCGCAGCACATAGGGGTTGCGCGGGTCGAACACCGCGCGTTCCACCGGCCGGCCCAGCAGGGCCTCGGGATGGTGGACGAGGTAGGTGTCCATCGGCTCGTCCCGGGCGACGAGCACCACCACCGAGCCCTGGCCCCGGCGTCCGGCCCGGCCCGCCTGCTGCCAGAAACTGGCGACGGTGCCGGGGAAGCCGGCGGTGACGACGGCGTCGAGGCCCCCGACGTCGATGCCCAGCTCGAGGGCGTTGGTCGTGGCGACGCCGAGCAGGGTGCCGTCGTCAAGCTGCTGTTCCAGGCGGCGGCGGTCCTCCGCCAGGTAGCCGGCCCGGTAGGCGGCGATGCGGCGCCCGAAGTCCGGCCGCCCCAGGGAGGACAGCTCCTCCATTGTGCGGAGGGCGACGAGCTCGGCGGAGCGGCGGGACCGGACGAACGTCAGGGTGCGCGCGCCCTCGGCGACGAAGGTGGCCATGATGCCGGCGGCCTCGGTGGTCGCGGCCCGGCGCACCGGCGCGCCGTTCTCCCCCTCCACGCCGTCGAGGAACCCGGGTTCCCACAGCAGCACCGTCCGCGCGCCGGTGGGGGCACCGTCCTCGGTGACCGCCGTGACGGGGCGACCGAGCAGGTTCGCGGCGTGCGCGGCCGGGTCATTCGCCGTGGCGGAGGCGAGGATGACCGTCGGCGCGGACCCGTAGTGCTCCGCCAGGCGCAGCAACCGCCGCAGCACCAGGGCGACGTGCGCGCCGAAGACGCCGCGGTAGGTGTGGCACTCGTCGACGACGATGTAGCGCAGACGGCGCAGCAGACGGGCCCAGCGCTGGTGGTGCGCCAATAACGAGACATGGAGCATGTCCGGATTGGTGAACACGAAACGCGAGGTGTCCCGTATTCCGCTGCGCGCCTCGGTGGGGGTGTCACCGTCGTAGGGGGCGGGGTGGACGGTGTTCAGGCCCTCGATCGAGCGGGTCAGTGCGCTGACGGCCTGCAGCTGGTCGGACCCCAGTGCCTTCGTCGGCGTGAGGTAGAGGGCGCAGGCGGTGGGGTCGGCTGCCAGGTCGCTGAGAATCGGGAGGAGGTATCCCAGCGATTTCCCCGACGAGGTTCCCGTGGAGACGACCACATCCTCACCCTCGTGGGCCCGGTTCGCGGTCTGCGCCTGATGGGTGAACAGCGAGCTGATGCCGTGGTCCTCCAGATACCCCCGCAGCCCCGGATGGACCCACTCCGGCCACGGCGCGTGCCGGGCCGGACGGGCCTCCTGGACGGTGGAGTATGTGCAGGTGGAGGCGGAGAAACGACGGGTGATGGCGGCGGCCAGCTCGGCGCCGAGGTCACTGCCCGGCGAGGAGGGAGTCGTCATTGTGATCACCCCTGTATGTGGGAGAGCGCAGGGGTATTTCCCGCCCTGAAATGTGGTTAGACTATCGCGCCGGGCTAATCCGTGACACACTGGGTGCCGGTCGCTGTTTCTGTGCGTTACGTTTACGTGCTCGCAAGGGATTTATACGCGAGCACCCGAATCACCGCTCCAACCTGGGGATGGTGGTCCATCGGGGGTTCGATACGACCCGGCTGTCGGCAGATGTCGGCGCCGTACCACCTCCACATCAAGAAATAGGTTTAAAAACATGGCACAGGGAACTGTGAAGTGGTTCAACGCTGAGAAGGGCTTCGGCTTCATCGCTCCGGCCGATGGCTCCGCTGACGTCTTCGTCCACTACTCCGAGATCCAGGGCTCCGGCTTCCGTACCCTCGAGGAGAACCAGCAGGTCGAGTTCGAGATCGGTGAGGGCGCCAAGGGCCCGCAGGCTCAGGCTGTTCGCCCGCTCTAAGCCTCACACCGAGCACTTCAAGAAAACTGGCGGCCGCCCAGGCTGAGTGAAAGTTTTCTCGCAGGACCGTCCACCCGTGACACGGGAGGGCGGTCGTTGTTGTTTCCGGGGTCGGTGCGGACTGCTTATCGACGCCCCGCCCACCGCGCCTGCAGCCGCTGAATGGCCACGCCCACCAGACCGCCGACGGCGATGCCGACGATGACGCCCAGCAGCGGGTAGTCGGAGAAGTACCAGCCGCCCGCGTACCCGATGAGCACGGCGAGCAGGGCCCACAGCACCACGCCGATCGTGTCGTAGAGGAAGAACCACCGCCAGGGGTAACGGACGGAACCGAGCATGATCGTCATGAACCACCGGGCCCAGGGGATGAACCGGGCGATGATGATCGTGGCGGCCGCGTTGCGGCGGATGTTCTCCCGCACCCACGCGATGGCCTGCCCGCGGGCGGAGTCCTCCGGGGTGCGTTCCACGATGCCGATGAGCCGGGTACCCGCCAGGTAACAGATGTTGTCGCCGATGACGGCGGCGGTGACCGCGACGAGGATGATCATCCCCAGGTCGGGCACCCCGCGCGCGCCGGACCAGCTGCCGGCCAGGGTGAGGACGGCCTCGCTGGGGATCGCGGGCACGAGGGAGTCGGCCACCACCAGGGCGGCGAGGACCGGGTAGAAGACGGGCAGGGTGAGCAGGGTCTCCACCCACGTGATGATCTGCTCGGTCATTGTCGACACGATAATGAAGGCCCGCCCGGTGGGGCAGGGGAGACGGCTGTGAGGTTCCTGCGAATGGGTCGGCCACAGGAGGGCCATTAAATACTGTGTAACGTGTTGTCAGGAACCGGGTCTGGGCTAAAGTCTCCCGGAAGGACGGTTTTGTCCGTCGAATCGTGTCATCCAGCAGACGAGAGGGAAGATTCCCCAGTGGCAGAAGCGAAGGGATCAGGGAAGAAGACCCTGGTCATTGTGGAGTCGTCGACCAAGGCGAAGAAGATCCAGCCTTACCTGGGCAACGACTACATTGTCGAGGCCTCGGTCGGACACATCCGTGACCTCCCGCGCGGTGCTGCTGACGTCCCCACGAAGTACAAGAAGGAACCGTGGGCGCGACTCGGCGTGGACACGGAGAACGGCTTCACGCCGCTCTACGTCGTCAGCCCCGACAAGAAGAAGAAGGTCGCCGACCTCAAGGCGAAGCTGAAGCAGTGCGACGAGCTGCTGCTCGCGACAGACCCCGACCGCGAGGGTGAGGCCATCGCGTGGCACCTGCTCGAGGTGCTCAAGCCGACGGTGCCGGTGCGCCGCATGGTGTTCAACGAGATCACCAAGCCCGCCATCCTCGCCGCCGCGGAAAACACCCGTGAGCTCGATGAGAACCTCGTCGACGCGCAGGAGACCCGCCGTATCCTCGACCGTCTCTACGGCTACGAGGTGTCCCCGGTGCTGTGGAAGAAGGTCATGCCGCGACTGTCGGCGGGCCGCGTGCAGTCGGTGGCCACCCGCGTCATCGTCGAGCGTGAGCGCGAGCGCATGGCGTTCATCTCCGCTGAGTACTGGGACCTGTCCGCCGACCTCGACACGGGCAGGGACGGGGATGATCCGGAGAACCCGCGCACCTTCCAGGCGAAGCTGGCCACCATCGACGGTCAGCGTGTCGCCCAGGGCCGTGACTTCGATGACCGGGGCCGACTCAAGGGTGAGGCGGTGGTCGTCGGTAAGCAGCAGGCCGAGGCTCTCGCCGAGGCGCTGCAGGGTGTCGACATGCAGGTGTCCGGGGTGGAGGAGAAGGCCTACACCCGCCGTCCGTACGCGCCGTTCATGACGTCGACCCTCCAGCAGGAGGCCGGCCGCAAGCTGCACTACACCTCGGACCGCACGATGCGTATCGCGCAGCGTCTGTACGAGAACGGCCACATCACCTACATGCGTACCGACTCGACCTCGCTGTCCGAGCAGGGCCTCACCGCCGCCCGCCAGCAGGCGAAGGAGCTCTACGGTGACGCCTTCGTCGCGGACTCGCCGCGCCGCTACGACCGTAAGTCGAAGAACTCGCAGGAGGCGCACGAGGCGATCCGCCCCGCCGGCGAGCGCTTCGCCACCCCCGGTGAGCTGCACGGACAGCTCGACGCGGAGGAGTTCAAGCTCTACGAGCTCATCTGGCAGCGCACCGTCGCCTCCCAGATGTCGGATGCGAAGGGTACCTCGATGAAGGTGACCATCGCCGGCACCGCCCGCACCGGTGAGCAGACCGAGTTCTCCGCGACCGGCCGCACCATCACCTTCCCCGGCTTCCTCCGCGCCTACGTGGAGACCACCCGTCTGGCCGACGGTCGCGATGTCGCCGACAACGCCGAGAAGCGCCTGCCCAACCTGTCGGAGGGTGACGCCCTCACCGCCACCGAGATCACCGCGGACGGTCACTCGACCAACCCGCCGGCCCGCTACACCGAGGCCAGCCTGGTGAAGAAGATGGAGGACCTGGGTATCGGTCGTCCGTCGACGTATGCGTCGATCATCAAGACGATCCAGGACCGTGGCTACGTCGTGCCGCGCGGCAACGCGCTCGTGCCCAGCTGGGTGGCGTTCGCCGTGGTCGGCCTGCTGGAGAACAACTTCACCCCGCTCGTCGACTACGACTTCACCTCCTCCATGGAGGATGAGCTGGACAACATCGCCGCCGGTGAGGAGGACGGCACCCACTGGCTGACCGGCTTCTACTTCGGTGACGCCGAGGCCGACGACAACACCGCGGAGTCCATCGCCCGCCACGGTGGCCTCAAGGCTCTGGTCGGCGAGAACCTCGAGCACATCGACGCCCGCGCGGTGAACTCCCTCCACCTCTTCGACGACGAGGAGGGGCGGGCCGTGTTCGTCCGCGTCGGACGCTACGGCCCCTACATCGAGCGCAAGGTCGGCGAGACCGCCGAGGGGGAGCCGGAGTACCAGCGCGCCAACCTCCCGGAGTCGACCACCCCGGACGAGCTCAACCTGGAGCTCGCGGAGAAGCTCTTCGCCACCCCGCAGGGCGGCCGTGAGCTGGGCGTCAACCCGGCCAACGGGCGCATGATCGTGGCGAAGGAGGGCCGTTACGGCCCGTACGTCACCGAGATCGTGCGTGACGACGAACGCGCCACCGCCGAGGCCGCCGCCGAGGACATCGTGGCGCAGGAGCGTGCCGAGGAGGACGCCCAGCGCGCCGCCGACGGCATGCGCGCCAAGAACTGGGGCACCAAGACCGCGGCGGCGCAGAAGGAGAAGCGCATCAACGCCCTGGTCGAGGAGAACCTCAAGCCGGGCACCGCCTCGCTGTTCAGCTCGATGGAGCCCGCCAGCGTCACCCTCGAGGAGGCGCTCAAGCTGCTCAGCCTGCCGCGTGAGGTGGGCGTCGACCCCGCCGACAACGAGGTCATCACGGCCCAGAACGGCCGCTACGGCCCGTACCTGAAGAAGGGCAGCGACTCCCGTTCCCTGGCCAGCGAGGACCAGATCTTCTCCATCACCCTCGACGAGGCGCGGCGCATCTACGCCGAGCCGAAGCGCCGTGGTCGCGCCGCCGCGCAGCCGCCGCTGAAGATGCTCGGCGACAACGACGTCTCCGGCAAGCCGATGTCCGTCAAGGACGGTCGCTTCGGCCCGTACGTCACCGACGGCACCACCAACGCCTCGCTGCGCAAGGGTGACAGCCCGGAGACCATCACCGACGCGCGCGCCAACGAGCTGCTCTCGGAGCGTCGCGCCAAGGAGGCCGCCGACGGCGGGTCCCCGGCGAAGAAGACCACCAAGAAG
>DGYFI06203__coassemble_1389_pt1 | contig 19299 bp, 19 predicted proteins | sample DGYFI06203__metabat2_high_PE_041 | metagenome-assembled genome bin DGYFI06203 | reverse complement strand
CCCGCGCGGCACGGTGAGCACCACCTCCCGTAGGCCCCGGGAGAAGCCGCGGCTGAAGGGGAGGTCGGCGTCGTAAAGCACGGCCTGGCCGGGCTGCAGCGTGAGGTGGCCGCCCCGGTGGAAGAAGAACGCCTCCCCCTCGAGCGCGAAGAACACCGCGATCATGCCGGTCGGGTGGTCGTTGATGAACGCCTCCGAGCGTTCCACGATCTGCGAGGTGCCCGTCACGTCGGCCATGCGTATCGACGGCAGGTGCAGGTTCGTCTGCCGCGAGCGCATCGGCGCGGACTCCAGGGTGCGGATGTCCAACGGGATGAGGGCGCGGGCGTTGTGCCCCTCCCACAGGTGCACGCGGGACTCCGGGGAGTAGTTCTCCGTGGTGAAACGCAACAGGCGGGCAGACATGATCTACCCACCATAGTGATCGGGATCACCCGAACGGAAGGCCCCGGGCGGAACCCCGGGGAGCCCCCGGGTGGACTATTTGTCGTCCTCGGTGAGCTGCTGCTCGACCTCGTTCTCCTTGTCCTTCTCCTCCTCGAGGCCCTCGCGGGTGTTGTCGCCGACCTCCTTGTAGCGGTCGATGGACTCCTGGAGGATGCGCTCGGCCTCCTCGCGGTTGCCCCAACCGGAGCCGGTGACCTCCTTGTTCGGCTCGAGGTCCTTGTAGTGGACGAAGAAGTGCTCGATCTCGTCGAGGGTGAACTCGGAGATGTCGTCGAGCTCCTGGAAGTGGTCGAAACGCGGGTCGTCGAGGACGCACAGCAGCTTGTCGTCGCCGCCGGCCTCGTCGGTCATCTTGAACACGCCGACGATGCGGGCCATGACGACCACGCCCGGGAACACCGGCTCGGGCAGGACGACGAGGGCGTCCATCGGGTCGCCGTCCTCGCCGAGGGTGTGCTCGATGAAGCCGTAGTCCGCCGGGTACGCCATCGGGGTGAACAGGTAGCGGTCGAGGAAGACGCGGCCGGTCTCGTGGTCGACCTCGTACTTGTTACGCGAACCCTTCGGGATCTCGATGATGACTTCAACGCCCATGCGTCAGACTCCTTGTAGCAGTTTCAGGGGGATCGGTGATCATCCTAACCCGTAGCCACCTCCACCTGCGGTGCGGATCGTCACCGTTTCCCCCGCGGAGAGGTCGAAGCGGCTCATCGACGCCACGGTCTCACCGTCGCGGAGCACCTCACCGGGGGTGCCGTCGGCCCCGCCGTGCAGCCCCCAGGGGGCGGTGGTCACCCGTGATGTGGCGGCGACGACGGTGGCCTCCCCGTGGACGAGCGTGAGGGTGCGGACGAGGCCGTCGCCACCCCGGTGAGCCCCCGCGCCACCGGTGCCGCGGGCGATTTCGTAGCGCTCCACCCGCAGGGGGTACTCGCGCTCGATGACCTCACAGGGGGTGTTGCGGGTGTTGGTCATGTGGGTGTGGGTGGCGTCGGCACCGGCGCCGTCGGCGGAGGCACCCTGCCCGCCGCCGTAGGTCTCCACGTAGGAGTAGTAGCGGCCGTCGCGCGGGTCGATGCCGCCGATGGTGACGATGGACATGGACCCGCTCGACGCTGCCGGCACGATCCCTTCCGTGAACTGCTCGAACGCGCCGTACATGGCGTCGACGATGCGCTGCGAGGTCTGGATGTTGCCCTGCGCCACCGGGGCGGGGAACTCCGCGTGGACGAGGCTGCCCGGCCGGGTGCGGAACGTCAGCGGGCGGGTGAGCCCCGCGTTGGAGGGCAGCGTCGGGTCGGTGAGCGTCTTGAGCACGTAGGCGGCGCACGCCTGCGTCACCGCGAAGGAGCAGTTGACGGCGCCGCGCACCTGGTCGTCGGTCTGCGTGAGGTCGATGTCGATCTCCTCGCCCCGCACGGTGACGGTGACGACGATCGCCGTCGGCTCCTCCGCGTTGCCGTTGTGCTCGAGGTGGTCGGTGAAGGTGCCGGTGCCGTCGGGGAGCGCGGCGATGGCGGCGCGGGTGCGTCGTTCCGCGTAGTCGACGAGCGCGCGGCAGGAACGGTCGAAGCCGGCCTCACCCCACTCGTCGACAAGCTCGAGGATGCGGCGGGAGCCGAGGCGGTTGGCGGAGACCTGCGCCATGAGGTCGCCGCGGGTCTTGTCGGCGGTGCGGATGTTGGTGAGCAGCAGCGCGAGGACCTCCTCGTCGAGCTGACCGTCGCGGAACAGGCGGATCGGCGGGATGCGGATGCCCTCCTGGAAGATCTCCGTGGCGTGCGCGGCCATGGAGCCGGGGGTGATGCCGCCGACGTCGACGTGGTGCGCGATGTTGGCCACGACGGCCACCAGCTCCGCACCGTGGAAAACGGGGGTGATGACGCAGATGTCGGGCAGGTGCGGCCCACCCAGATAGGGGTTGTTCGTCAGCAGGACGTCCCCCGGGCGCAGGCGCTGCGTGCCGTACTCGGCGAGCGCGTTGCGGATGACCGTCGGCATGAGCCCCAGGTGCAGCGGGATGTGCTCGGCCTGGGCGATGAGCTCGCCGTCGGGCAGGTAGAGGCCGGCCGAGCAGTCGCGGCGGTCCTTGATGTTGGGGGAGTACGAGGTGCGGATGAGCGCCATGCCCACCTCCTCGGCGATCGACTCCAGGCGGTTGCGGGCGATCTCGATCTCGACGGGGTTGAGCGTCATCGGGTCCTCCTCAGGTGCAGGAATCCGTGGGCGTCGACCGTGGCCTGCTGCCCCGGCCGGATGTAGGTGGTCGTGTCGAACTGGTTGAGGATCGCCGGGCCGTCCACCGTCGTGCCCGCCGCGAGGGACGCGCGGTCGAGCACCGGGGTGGTGATCCACTCGCCGTCGATGAACACGTCCCGCTTCTCGACGCCCCCGTCCCCACCGTCCCCGGTCAGCAGTTCCTGCGGTGTCTGCGGCTGGCCGATGGTGGCGGTGAGCCGGGCGACGATGACCTCCATCTCCGCCTCCGGGTCGGCGAAGCCGTAGCGCTCGGCGTGGAGTTCGTCGAAGGCGGCGCGCTGGTCCTGAGCGAGGGGGAGGGTGAGTTCGAAGGACTGGCCGAGGTAGCGGGCGTCGACAAGCAGCTGTTCAGCGAAGTCCTCCGTGCCCATCTCCGCGGCGGCGCGGCGGCGCAGCTCCGCGAAGACGTCCGGGCGGTCGGCGGGCAGGGCGAAGTCGTGGCGGATCGGCGCGTCGAGCATGCCGACGGCCGAGGCGATGCCGGGCAGCGGCGGGATGACCGCGGACTCCATGCCGAGCTCGTGGATGAGGTCGGAGGCGTGGAGCGGGCCGGCGCCGCCGAAGGCCATGAGGTGGCAGGAGCGGACGTCGACACCGCGCTCGACGCTCACCCGGCGGATGCCGCGTGCCATCGTCGCGGCGATGACCTGCAGGATTCCCTCCGCGGCCTCCTCGGCCGTGAGGCCCATCTCCGCGCCCCACTCACTCATGCGGGCATGGGCGGCGTCGCGGTCGAGGGTGAAGTGCCCGCCGAGCAGCTCCGTGCCCAGGCGGCCGAGGACGAGGTGCGCGTCGGTGACGGTGAGCTCCGTGCCGCCGCGCTGATAGGAGATGGGGCCGGGATCGGCGCCCGCGGAGTGCGGGCCCACGCGCAGGGAGCCGCCCGAATCCCGCCAGGCGATCGAGCCGCCGCCCGCGCCGATGGTGTGCACGTCGACGCTCGGCAGGCGCAGCGGGAGGGAGTCGATCTCCCCGGCGGTCGTCTCGTCCGGCTCGCCGTCGCGGATGAGCGCGATGTCGGTCGACGTGCCGCCGATGTCGAAGCTGACGACCTTGTCCAGACCGAGGTGGCGCGCCCAGTTGCCTGCCCCGACGACGCCGCCCGCCAGACCCGAGAGCACCGTGCGCGCCGAGTGCGTCGCCGCGGTCTCCGGGTTGAGCAGACCGCCGTTGGACTGCATGATCCACAGGCGCGAACCGATGCCCATCTCCTCGATGCCCGCGGCCAGACGCCCCATGTACCCGGACACCTTCGGCTGCACGTAGGCGTTGATCGCGGCGGTGGAGGTGCGGTCGTACTCCCGCATCTCGGCGGTGATGTCGGTGGCGGCGATGACCACCGGCGCCACCTGCTGCTCTCGCAGGTGGGCGACGGCCTCCTGCTCGTGGCGCGGGTCGACGTAGGCGTTGAGGAAACTGACGACGACCGCGTCGAGGTCGAGGTCGGCGAGGGCGGAGGCGGCGTCGATAAGCGCATCCGCGGTGAGTTCCGTGATCACCGTACCGTCGGCCGCGAGGCGTTCGTCGATGTCGACGATGAGCTCATCCGGGATGAGCGGCGGCACCCGGTGGACCCGGTTGTCGTACAGCGACGGCCGGGCCTGGTGCGCGATGGCGAGGACGTCGCGGAAACCGCGCGTGGTCAGCAGGCCGACGCGCGCGCCGGTGCGGGTGAGCACCGTGTTCGTCGCCACGGTCGTCCCGTGCACCAGTCGCGTCACCTGCGCGGGCTGCGCGTCCTCACGCTCCAGGGCCCCGGTGATGCCCGTGATCACCGCCTCATCCGGGGCGTGCGGTGTCGAGGGCACCTTCCACACCGCCAGCGAACCGTCCGCGCGGCGGACGCCGATGTCGGTGAAGGTGCCGCCGGTGTCGACGGCGATGTGCAGATCGGGCACGTGTCCTCCTGGTGGTTGTGTCTTCCCCACCAGGTTAGGGTGTACGGAATGAGTGGTAAGAAGCTGTGGTGGTCCCTCGCCGCCGTCGTCACGGCGGTGGCCGTGTCGGGGGTGGCCGGTTTCGCGGTCGTCGCGGACCGTCACTACGGCGACCTCACCCACGCCCCGGCGTACGTGGCGGAGGAGCCGTCGCCGCTGCTCGAACCCGCCACCGCGGAGACCGTGGACAACGCGGCCCTGGGGGCGCGGCTCACCGCGCTGGCCGGGAACCCGGCGCTGGGCACCGTCCACGGGCGGGTCACCGACACCGTCACCGGGGAGACCGTGTGGGAGCAGGCCGCGGGGGAGGCCCTGCAGCCCGCGTCCGCGACGAAGATCCTCACCGGCGCGGCCGCCATCCTCGAGCTCGGGCCCGACGACACGCTGGTCACCGAGGTCGTCGAGGGGCCGCAGCCGGGCACCGTCGTCATCCGCGCGGTGGGCGACGTCTGGCTCACCTCCGGGCAGATGGACTCCCTGGCGGAACAGATCGGGGAGGCGGACCAGGTCATCATCGACACCTCCGTGTGGGACGGCGACCCCTTCATGCCCGGCTGGGACCCCGCCGACGTCGACGCCGGCTACATCGCCCCGCTCGAACCCGCCATGCTCTACGGCGCGCGTCTCGGCGAGACCGAGGGCGACGTCCCGCGCTCCCACACCCCGGCACTCGACGTGGCGCAGGCCCTGGCCGACCGCGTCGGTGCCGCGACCGTGGGCATCGGCCCCGCGCCGGCGGACGCGACCGTGCTCGCTTCGGTGGAGTCCCCGCTGCTCACCGAACGCCTCGAGGCCATGATGATGGACTCCGACAACATCATGGCCGAGGCGATCGGCCACGAACTCGCCGTCCACCGCGGCCTCCCCGGCTCCGCGGCCGCCGCCACACAGGCCACCCTCGACGTGCTCACCGAGCACGGCTTCGACGTCACCGGCGTCTCACTCGCCGACAACTCCGGCCTGTCCGTGCACAACCTCATCCCCCCGCGGCTTCTCGACGACGTGCTTCTCGACGCCGCCACCTCACCCCGACTCCGCCCCCTCCTGGCGACGCTGCCCGTCGCCGGCGGCTCCGGCACCCTCGTGCAGCGCTACGGGGACCTGCCCGGGCGCGGCTGGGTGCGCGCCAAGACCGGCACGCTGACGGGGACGTCCGCGCTGGCCGGTGTCGTGACCGCCGAGTCCGGGCGCGTCTACTCCTTCGCGCTGCTGGTCAACGGGGCGGAGATCCTCGGGGCGCGGGCGGCGCTCGACGAGTTCACCTCCGCCATCCGGGAGTCCTGAGGCCACGGCCAACGCCAACGCCACGGCCAACGCCACGGCCAACGGGTGCGAATTCACCCGGTCGAATTCAGGGCTCCAACCCGCGCGGGGACCCTGAATTCGACCGGCTGAATTCGCCGGCCTGTGGATGGGGATTCCGGGGTTATCCACAGATTCGGGCTGCGACGCGACCGGGGCTTTCCCGGGGCCCGCGCGTGGTCGACGATTGGGCCTGTGCAGCAGACCTGGAAAGAAACGCATCAGCTCATCGAACTCCGGAAGGTCCCCCTCACGAACACTGACGTCGCCGCGGGTGTGGCCTCCGGTCGCCTGCTCCGGCTCACCGCGGAGGTGGCGGTGCCGAGGGCCTACTTCACCGGGCTCCCACCGTGGGGGAAGGCCGAGGCCCGGGCCGCCGCAGTGGGGCTCACCGCCGATAAGGCGGTGGTGTGCGGGATGGCGGCGGGGAGGCTGTGGGGGTTGTCATTGCTCGGGGTGGAGAAGACGGTTGACCTGCTGTTGCCCGGGCGATCCCGCCCACCGTCGAAGCGTCTGTGGATCAGCGGGAGTACGTACCGGTCGGCGGCACTCCCCGAGGCGCAGATAACGACGCAGGGTGGAATCCGCGTGACCACCCTCCTGCGGACGCTCACCGACATCTGCCGTTATGAGGACCGGGACGAGGCGGTGGCGGCGGTTGATTCGGCGCGGAGGACATGGCCGACCTTCACTGCGGAGAAGTTCCACGAGCGACTGGAGCACATGGGGTCCTTCCCGGGGATCGAGGCCTTCCGGGAGACGGTCGCGATGTCACGGGAGATGATCGGCAGCCCCTGGGAGACCAAGGCCCGTCTGCTCCTGCTGCGGTGCGGGGAGGCGGCCATCGTCAGCGTGGAGACGCAGGTGAAGTTCCACGACCCCGTCACCGAGAAGATCTACTACGTGGATATCCTCATCAACGGCTGGCTGGTCCTGGAGATCGACGGAAAGTCGAAGTACCTCGGCGTGTACGGAGATGATCCGGAGACGGTCATCCGCGATGAGCGCGAACGCGAGAAGGCCCTCCAGAATCTCGGGTCGGTGGTGCTGCGGGTCGGCAAGAAGGACATGGAGGAACCCGCCGTGGGGTACTGCGCCATGGTGCAGCTGGTGCTCCGGGGTCTGCATAACTTCACCGCCCCGGTGTCTCTACCTCGCGTCGCCTGAGTCCCCCTCGAATTCACGCGGTCGAAGAGAGTAACCTCCGGGCCCGGTGGGGAGCTCTTTCGACGGGGTGAATTCGCCAGCGTGGAGGGCGAGGCGAGCACTGGGAGGGATTAGCATCATCCCCATGGAACCCTTCTGGCCCCGGCGCAGCCCGCACTTCCTGGCGTGCCGCCGCGCCGTGCGGCCCTTCCTTGCGCCGGGCGAGGTGGTGGTCGGCCTGTCGGGCGGGGCGGATTCCCTCGCCCTCGTGGCCGCCGCCCGGGCGGAGGGGCAGGAGGTGCACGCGGTCATCGTGGACCATCAGCTGCAGCCGGGGTCGGACGCGGTAGCGGAGAGGGCGGCCCGGCAGGCGCGCCGGCTCGGCGCCCGCGCCACCGTCGCCCGGGTCACCGTCCCCGCGGGCAACCTCGAGGCCAACGCCCGCACCGCCCGCTACGCCGCCCTCCGCGAGCACGGCACCACCGTCTGGGTCGCCCACACCCGCGACGACCAGGCGGAGACGCTGCTGCTCCAGGCCCTGCGCGGTAACCCGGGCGGCATGGCACCGGAGCAGGACGGGATCGTCCGGCCGTTCCTCACGGTCCGCCGCCGGGACACTGAAGGTGCCTGCGCGGAACTGCAGCTCGACCCCTGGCATGACCCGCACAATGACAACCCGGACTTCCAGCGCGTGGCCGTCCGCACCGCGCTCGAGCAGATCCACGGGGACCCGGTGGAGCCGCTGGCACAGACCGCCGAACGCATCGCCGCGGACAACGCGTTGCTCACGGAGCTGGCCGGCCCGCCGACGGACGACTGTGCGGAACTGGCCGCTCAGCCGGGGCCGCTGCGCCGCCGCCGCATCGCGGCGTGGCTGATTGAGAGGGACATCCGCCCGACGCGGGCGTCGATAAGCATGATTGAGGACATGTGCACCACCTGGCACGGCCAGGGAGCGGTGACCGTGGGCGGAAGGTTGGAAGTCAGGCGCGTAGGTGGCAGACTGGCACTATCCGAGGAGGCCTAGGAAAGGTGTCATGACCGTGCACGACAACAAGGATCACAACGTACCGGCGAGCTGTTACGGCGAGGATGTGGAGGCGGTGCTCATCAGCGAGGAGCAGCTCGCCGCCCGCATCCGCGAACTGGCCGACAAGGTCTCGGAGACCTACCGCGACGCCGACGACGAACTGATCCTCGTGTGTGTGCTCAAGGGCGCGGTGTTCTTCCTCACCGATTTCACCCGCGCGCTGTCCATCCCCTCTCAGATGGAGTTCATGGCGGTGTCGTCCTACGGCAACTCCACGACCAGCTCCGGCGTGGTGCGCATCCTCAAGGACCTCGACCGGGAGATCGAGGGCCGCGACGTCCTCATCGTCGAGGACATCATCGACTCGGGTCTCACCCTGTCGTGGCTCATGCGTAACCTCAAGGCCCGCAACCCGCGCTCCCTCGAGGTCATCACCCTGTTGCGTAAGCCCGAGGTGGTCAAGGCGGACATCGATCTCTTTGACGTCGGCTTCGACATCCCCAACGAGTTCGTCATCGGTTACGGCCTCGACTACGGCGAGCGCTACCGCGACCTGCCGTTCGTGGGCACCCTGCACCCGCGCGTCTACTCCGGGGAGTAGGGAACGAAAACGCACGCCTGTGCGTTGAGCAGGAAGTACGTGGGACGAAGACGAAAGGCACTGGTCGCGCTGCCCGGCGGCCGTAATACATGAGCAACAAGAGAATCCTCCAGATCGGCCTGATCTCCGCCATCGCGCTGGTCACCATCTTCGTGTTCAGCCTGCTCACCGACGACACGCGCGGCTTCCAGCGCGTGGACACCTCCGTGGCGATGACGCAGCTGCAGAACAGCAACGCCAGGGAGGTGCAGATCGACGACCGCGAGCAGCGGATCCGCATCGAACTGCGCGAGCCGATCACCTACGAGGAGCGGGAGGGCGTCGAGGAGATCATCGCCCAGTACCCCGCGCGCACCGCGCCGCAGGTGTTCGACGCCGTCCAGGCCGCCGAGCCGGACGAGTACAACACCAAGGTGACGCAGGACAGCTTCCTCATGAGCATGCTCGGCTTCCTGCTGCCGATGCTGCTGCTGTTCGGCCTCCTCTTCTTCTTCCTCACCCGCATGCAGGGCGGCGGCGGCATGTTCGGCTTCGGCGGCTCCAAGCACAAGGAGCTGACGAAGGACATGCCGACGAACACCTTCGCGGACGTCGCCGGCGCGGACGAGGCCGTCAGCGAGCTCGAGGAGATCAAGGACTTCCTCCAGGACCCCACCCGCTACCACGAGCTCGGCGCGAAGATCCCGCGCGGCGTGCTGCTCTACGGCCCGCCCGGCACCGGCAAGACCCTCCTGGCCCGGGCCGTCGCCGGTGAGGCCGGGGTGCCGTTCTACTCCATCTCCGGCTCCGACTTCGTCGAGATGTTCGTCGGCGTCGGCGCCTCCCGCGTGCGTGACCTGTTCAAGCAGGCCAAGGAGAACAGCCCCTGCATCATCTTCGTCGACGAGATCGACGCCGTCGGCCGCCAGCGCGGATCCGGCATGGGCGGCGGCCACGACGAGCGTGAGCAGACCCTCAACCAGCTGCTCGTGGAGATGGACGGCTTCGGCGACCGCGAGGGTGTCATCCTCATGGCCGCCACCAACCGCCCGGACATCCTCGACCCGGCGCTGCTGCGCCCCGGCCGCTTCGACCGGCAGATCCCGGTGACCAACCCGGACCTCAAGGGCCGCGAGATGATCCTCTCCGTCCACGCGAAGGGCAAGCCGCTGGGCCCCGACGCGGACCTCAAGGCCCTGGCCAAGCGCACTGCCGGCATGTCGGGCGCGGACCTGGCCAACGTCCTCAACGAGGCCGCCCTGCTCACCGCCCGTATCGGCGGCAACGTCATCACCGCCGACGCCCTCGAGGAGGCGACCGACCGCGTCATCGGCGGCCCCCGCCGCGAGGGCAAGGTCATCTCCGAGAAGGAGAAGAAGGTCACCGCCTACCACGAGGGCGGGCACACCCTCGCCGCGTGGGCGCTCAAGGACATCGAGCGCGTGTACAAGGTCACCATCCTCGCCCGTGGCCGCACCGGTGGCCACGCCATGACAGCGCAGGAGGACGACAAGGGCATGTACAACCGGGACGAGCTCTTCGCCCGCCTCGTCTTCGCCATGGGCGGCCGCGCCGCCGAGGAGCTCGTCTTCGGCGAGCAGACCACCGGCGCCTCCGCCGACATCGAGCAGGCCACCAAGATCGCACGCGCCATGATCACCGAGTACGGCATGTCGCCCACCCTCGGCATGGTCAAGTACGGCGAGGAGCAGGGGGACCCCTTCTCCGGCCGCCCCGGCGGCGGGACGCTCGCCGTGTCCCCGGCGGTTGCCGCCAAGATCGACGACGAGGTGCACCTGCTTCTCGACGCCGCGCACCGCCAGGCCTACGACATCCTCCACCGCTACCGCGACCACCTGGACACCCTGGCGGAGAAGCTCCTCGAGAAGGAGACCCTCCGCCGCCCGGACCTCGAGGTCATCTTCGACGGCATCGAGCCGATGGACGCGCCGGACATCTTCCCGCACGCCGAGAACCGGTTCCCGCAGCAGGCGGACCGCGAGCCGGTGAAGACCCCCACCGAGCTGGCCATCGAGCGCGGCGAGGAGCCGCCGAAGCGCTTCTCCCTCCTCGAGGCGTCCCAGCAGGCCCGCGCCAAGCGCCTGGCCCAGCTGGAGTCGCAGAAGGAGGCGGGGGAGAAGGCGGGGGAATCGGAGGACACCCCCGACACCTCCGACACCTCCGACACCGAGGGCCGCCACCGCGTCCCCGAGCCCGCCCCCACCGGCGCCCGCTACGGCGGCACCCCGCCGCCGGCGGACTGGACCGCGCCGGGCTGGCCGCCGAAGGACAACCCCTACGCCTCCGCCGGGGAGCACCCCGGCATGAAGAACTACGGCCCGGCCCCCGCCCCGCAGCAGGGACCGGAACCGGAGCGTCAGCCGGAGGCCGAGACCGAGGTCATCGGTTTCCGCCTGCCGGACCATGAGCGCCCGGAGTACGGCGCGGAACGCACCGAGGGCCAGCCCGAGGAACGCCCCGCCCCCGCGGCCGACGACGTCGCCGACCCGGACCACCACAAGGAGTAGACATGACCAACGCTTTCGACCAGGAGCGCGCTGAGGCGGCCGTCCGGGAACTGCTCATCGCCGTCGGCGAGGACCCGGACCGCGAGGGCCTGAAGGACACCCCGGCGCGGGTCGCCCGGGCGTACCAGGAGGTGTTCGCCGGGCTGCACTCCGAACCGACGGACGTCCTCGAGCGGACCTTCGCGGAGGACCACCAGGAGCTGGTCCTCGTGCGCGACATCCCGATCTACTCGACGTGCGAGCATCACCTCGTGCCCTTCTACGGCAAGGCCCACATCGGTTACATCCCGGGGAAGAGCGGGCACGTCACGGGTCTGTCGAAGCTGGCGCGGCTGGCGGACATGTACGCCAAGCGCCCGCAGGTGCAGGAGCGGTTGACGTCGCAGATCGCGGACGCGCTCGTCGATAAGCTGGGCGCGCAGGCGGTCATCGTGGTCATCGAGTGCGAGCACCTGTGCATGGCGATGCGGGGCATCCGCAAGCCGGGGTCCACGACGACGACCTCCGCGGTGCGCGGCGGGTTCAAGACCTCCGCGGCGTCCCGCGCCGAGGTCCTCAGCCTGATCCGGGGGTAGGGGGATGCGGGTCGCAGATCTCACCGTGCCGGGCCGCTGCCTGGTGATGGGCATCGTCAACGTCACCGAGGACTCCTTCTCCGACGGCGGGCGCTGGCTGGACATCGACGCCGCCATCGCCCACGGGCGGGAGCTGGTGGAGCAGGGCGCGGACATGATCGACGTCGGCGGTGAGTCCACCCGCCCGGGTGCCACGCGTGTCGACGCCGGGGTCGAGGCCGCCCGCGTCGCCCCCGTCATCGCCGCCCTCGCCGAGGAGGGCATCCCCACCTCGGTGGACACCATGCGCGCCTCCGTGGCGGCCGCCGCGGCGGAGGCCGGGGTGCACATGATCAACGACGTCTCCGGCGGTCTGGCGGACCCGGACATGTACCGCGTCATGGCGGACACGGACCTGCCGGTGTGCCTCATGCACTGGCGCACCGTCCAGTTCGGTGACGCCGCCGGGCAGGCCGACCACGGCGGGGATGTCGTCGCGGACGTCCGTGACACCCTGGCCCGGCTGGTGGACAACGCCCTGGCCGCCGGGGTGGCCAGGGACAACGTCGTGCTGGACCCGGGCCTCGGGTTCGCCAAGTCCCGCGAGGACAACTGGGCCCTGCTCAACCATCTGCCGGAGTTCCTTGCCGGGGAGTTCCCCGTCCTCGTCGGCGCCTCGCGCAAGCGTTTCCTCGCCGGGGTCCGCGCCGACCGCGGCCTCGAGGGTGTGCCCGCGGACGCCGACCCGGCCACCGCCGCCGTCACCGCCATCTCCGCCCAGATGGGCGCGTGGGGGGTGCGGGTGCACAACGTGCCCGTCTCCCGCGACGCCGTCGACGTCGCCGCCCTGTGGAACGCGGGGGGCGGCCGTGGCTGACCGCATCGAACTCACCGGCCTGGAGTGCTTCGGCCACCACGGCGTCTTCGACCACGAGAAGCGGGACGGCCAGCCCTTCATCGTCGACATCACGTGCTGGCTGGAGTTCAGCCCCGCGGCCGCCGACGACGACCTCAGCCTCACCGTCAACTACGCGGAGCTCGCCCAGCTGGCCGTCGAGGTCGTGGAGGGGGAGCCGCGGGACCTCATCGAGACGGTCGCCGTGGAGATAGCGGAGCGCGCCATGGCGGGTTTCGACATCCTCCACGCCGTCGAGGTGACGATCCACAAGCCGGAGGCCCCCATCCCGCACGCGTTCCAGGACGTGGCGGTGGTGGCGCGGCGCTCACGGAAGCGTCGAGAAGCCCGGTACAGGTTCGCCTGATGCGCGCCGTGCTGTCGATCGGGTCGAACATGGACGACCGGTGGGCGCTGCTGCGCGGGGTCCGCGACGAGTTCGCCGCCGAAATCGTCGCCGCCAGCCCCGTGTACTCCACCCCGCCGTGGGGTGTCACCGACCAGGACGAGTTCCTCAACGCGGTGCTCATCGTCGACGTCGACCAGACCCCGCTGGAGCTGCTGCGCCGCGGGCAGCGCCTCGAGGAGGCGGCCGAGCGGGTGCGCGTGCGCCGCTGGGGGCCGCGCACCCTCGACGTCGACGTGGTCACCGTGTCCGACCCCGAGGAGATCACCTCCGACGACCCGGTGCTCACCCTCCCGCACCCGCACGCCCACGAGCGCGCCTTCGTGCTCGTCCCGTGGCTGGCGGCGGACCCGGAGGCGACGCTGGGCGGACGGGGCGTCGGGAAGCTCCTGGCGACGCTCGACCCGGACGAGGTCGCCGGCATCGTGGAAGTGGGGGAGCTGTAGTGCAGAAGACGTCGATCGCCGGGCTCATCGCCGCCGGCGGATTCACCGCGGCAGTCGCGGCCATCCTCACGTGGCGGTTCTACGGGTCGATGACGACGATCCCGGTCACCGTGTCCGTCACCCTGTGGGTGCTGGCGTTCGTGTGCGTCGTCCTCGCGTGGCGGGTGCGCGACCGCAAGGAGGACGGCGGCATCGGCCAGGACCGCTCGCAGCTCAGCCCGGTGACGGCGGCGCAGTTCCTCGTCGTCGGCAAGGCGGCGGCGTGGACGGGGGCCATCATCGGCGGCGCGTACGTCGGCATGGCCACCTATATTCTCCCGCGAGCCGACGACCTCATCGCCGCCTCCGATGACCTCCCCGGAGTGCTCGCCTCGGCGCTCGGCGGCATCGCCGCGTCGGTCGCCGGCGTGTACCTCGAGCGACACTGCGAGACGCCGCCACCCGCCGAAGGGGAACTGGCGGGTTAGAGTGGGACACATGACTGAGGAGCAAGGTGGAGTGGACCGCGGCCAGGTGATGCTGGTCGTGTTGATCGCTCTCGCGTTCATCGCGAGCATCGTCATGCTGTTCACGGACAGCGACGGGGCGCTGAAGATCGCGCTGCTCGCTGCGCTGTGGGCGGCCATCATCGGGTTCTTCCTGGTCTTCCGTTACCGCCGCGACGCCGAGTCCGCGCGCCGCGAACTCGCCCACAGCACCGAGCTGCACGACGCCGAGGTCGCCCGCGCCGAGGCCGAGCGCGCGGCCCGCATGGAGGCGCGGGAGCTGCGCGAGGCGCAGCACACCCGCGACACCGAGGTGCTCGAGGACATCAAGCGGGAGCTGGCGGGTATCCGCGCCCAGCTGGAGAATCTCGCCGGCCGCGAGTTCGAGTACGAGCCCGCCGCCCTGCGCGCCGAGGCCCGCCGCATCCGTGAGCTGGAGAGCGTCACCCTCGACGAGCCGGTGGAGTCCGAGGTCCCCGAGCCGGACACCACCCGCCACTTCGGCGCCCCCTCCCCGGACGCCGTCGCGGGACGCCTGGGCCAGCAGCCCTCCCGCCCGCAGGCCAACCCGCTGGCGGACCTCATCAAGGAGAAGCAGGTCGCCGAGACCCGGAAGTTCGACACCGGGTCCTTCCAGGCCGTGTCCTGGGAGCAGGGCGGGGACCGTCATGTGGCGGAGGAGCCCGCGGTCGTCGAGAAGCATGAGGCACCGGAGGCCGAGCACCGAGGCCGTCGCCGCCGCGACGAGAACACCGGCGGCCTCACCGTCGCCGAACTGCTCGCCCGCGCCCGCGAGAACAAGGACTCCTAGTGCGGGCCCCGCGGATGCGGGTGGGCGTGTACGGCGACTCGCGGACGTCCTCCCTGCCTGACCTGCTGTCGAAGGTCGGCCATGACGTGTCCTACATGGACTACGACCCGGCCCCGCCCGCCTTCGAGGAGCTCGACCTCGTGGTCCTCGAGGTCCGCGACACCCTGCTGGAGTCCGCGATCGAGCGACTCGCGGAGCGCGCCCGACGCGGGCAGATCTTCATCCACACCTCCCTGCAGCACGGGGTGCTCGTCATGGACCCGCTGGAGGTCACCGGCGCGGTCGTCATCGCGATGGGGGAGCTCAGCCCCACCCGCTGGGCCGTGACCACCGTCGACGAACTCGGGGACACCATCGCGGAGCTGCTGCTCGGCGAGCTCGGGGCCAGCGGGGTGCCGTGCGTGGATGAGGACCGACTCCGCCTGGCCGCCGCAGTCACCTACGTCGAGGCCGTCAACGCGCTCGGCCGCGACGCCGTGCGCATGCTCGGGGACGTGGTCGGTGACCTCGAGGAGGCCGACGACATCGCAGCCTCCCGCGGCAACCTGTCCCGGCTCCCCGACGCCGCGTCCCTGCGCGCCCAGTGGCAGGCCATCGACAACCCCGGCCAGGCTCGCGCGTTCCGGCAGGTGCTGCGCCGCGTCGCCGAGACCCGGCACAACCAGGACATCGAACTGTGGGCCATCCAGGAGGAGAAACTGTGAGCTTCGAAGAAGGTCAGGCACGGGAGTTCTCCCTGGAGCAGGTCGGGGTGCTGGCGCGCGCCATGCGGAAGACGGGCCGCCCCGTCGTCCTCGTGCCGCTGGGCACCGGCCTCCACGCCGGGCACCTCGCGCTCATCCGCGCGGCGCAGCGAATCCCCCGCGCCGTGGTCATCGTCGCCTACGCCGGCTCCGACCGCACCCTGCTTGTCGACGCCCACGTCGACGCCGTCTGCACCTACACCCAGGATGAACTGTGGCCGCGCGGCCTGCGCACCCTCGTCCAGCCCGTCGACCACGACCTCGAGTCCGTCGAATCGCTCGCCATGCAGCTCACCCTCGAGCTGACGCTCATCAACGTGGTCGGGCCGACGGATGTCGTCGTCGGTGAGAAGGACTACGAGCAGATGCGGGCCCTGCAGTCCGCCATCACCGACCTGCACCTGCCGGTGAAACTGCACGGGGTGCCCACGGTGCGCATGCCCGACGGTCTGGCCCTGTCCCTGCGTAACACCCGCGTGGAGGAGTCCGCCCGCGACCAGGCCCTCGCCCTGGCCGCCGCACTCACCGCCGGGGCGCACGCCGCCGAACACGGCGCCGACGCCGTGCTCTCCGTCGCCCGAACCGTCCTGGAGGAGGCGGGTGTCGACGTCGACTACCTCGAGATCCGCGGCCTCGACCTCGGCGACGCCCCCGCGCAGGGGGACGCGCGCCTGTTCGTCTCCGCCGTGGTCGGCGGGGTGCGGCTCACCGACAACGTGGGCCTGCCGCTGGGCATCGGCTTCCGCAACATCGAGGGCTGATGATCACCGGGCTGACGGGGCTGACCTTGGCGGTCACGCTCGTCGCGATGTGGGGCGACTGGTGGTGGCTCTTCGCCGTGGGGTGCGTGGGGCTGCTCGCCCTCGTGGTGGCGTGGTCGACGGCGTTCCTGCGGGGGCGGCTCCGGGGGCAGGACACTCTCGTCCTCGCCGCCAATGGACTGGCGTTGGGCGTGGCCTCCGTGCTGTGGTCCCGGACGGTGCCGGACACCACCGTCTTCCATCCCGTCATCGCCTCCCACCTGCTGGCCCTGCTGTACACGGGCCTCGCGGTCTCGGTGGCGGCATGGCGGTGGGCGCGGCGTCGATAAGCGGGGTGCGGTGCCGCTGGGGCGTTCGTGCAGGAGAGCGCCAGAGCCCGCTCAGAGCAGGCCCGCGAAGGCCTCCACCTCGTCGAGTCCGCTGACATCGCGGGGCAGGAGGGGGAGCTGGACGACGGGGACGTCGACACGCAGTTTCTCCAGGGCCGCCTCCTCGAGGCAGCGGCGCTCCGCGAGGAACTGTCCCTGATCCGCCGGGGAGCGGCGGTTGACCACCAGGCCGCCGACACGCACGCCGGCCGCCTGCAGTTCCGCGTGGAACTCCCCGGTCTCCAGCACCGGGAGGCGCTCGGCGGTGAGGACGATGAAGAAGACGCACTGTGCGGGGTCGCGCAGGACGTCGCGCAGCTGGGTGAACCGCTGGCGGCGCTTGAGCAGGATGGAACGCAGCTGCTGGTTACGCCGGTCGACGGGATCCTCCGCGGCGGCGACACGGTCGCGGCCGGTGGGGGACAGGCCGCGGACGACGGCGGAGAGGTGCTCGGACCTGTCGCGGCGGTCGAGCAGGCCGTCCGTCCAGGCTGCCATGAGCTCGGGCAGCTCCATGAGGCGGGAGGTGTGACCCGAGGGGGCGGTGTCGAAGACGACATGGTCGTAGTCTCCGGACCCTGCGACGATCTCCGCGATGCGCTCCAGCACCGCCGCCTCGTGCGTGCCCGGCGACTGGGCGGAGAGCTCCAGGTGCTTAAGGACCTCGCCGTGGAGGTGCTCCGGCATCATCTGCCGCATGGTGTGGCCGACGGCCTTGAGGTGCGCGTCGGTGGTCTCCGCCGGGTCGAGCTCGAGGACGTCGAGGTTGTCGCGGACGGTGGTGACGCGGTCGCCGATGCGCTGCTCCCACAGGTGCCCCAGGTTGTGCGCGGGGTCGGTGGACACCAGCAGCACGTGGCGGCCAGCGGCGGCCAGGGCGGTGGCGGTCGACGACGCGATCGTCGTCTTGCCGACGCCCCCCTTGCCCCCGAAGAAGACGATGCGGGTCGAACTGATGAGGTCTAGCAGCACTGTATGTTCTCCAGGGGTGAATGCTCCATGCCCATGCGGCGGTGCCAGGCGTGGAAGTCCTCGTAGACGATGGGCAGGAGTTCGAGGGTGTAGTAGCTGGCCGGGTTCGGGACGCCGAGGGCCTCGGAGAGGACGAGCATCATGAACAGGTCGTCCTCCTGCTGGCGTGCCTTGATAAAGGTCGCCCGGTACGGGCCCGCGTAGTACTCGGTGAGCCCGTCGCTGAAGGCCTTCAGTTTCTCCCGGAACGACACGGCTACAGTTTCTTCGCAGCGACGACGGGGGCGGGGGCGTCGGTGTCGTCGTCGGACCAGACGACCGGTTCCTCGTTGCGGGCGCGGTTCATGGCGGCGAAGGCCTCGATAGCCACCCAGATGGCGCAGACGATGATGACGAGGTCGATGACCAGCAGCAGCCAGTTCTGAGTGTCCCAGAAGCCGCGCACCTGGACGATCGCGGCCCACAGGGACACGGTCATGACGAACACCAGCGGGATGAGCACCGGCCACGTCGGGCGGCGCAGGCGGGTGAGGATGACGGTGATGATCGCCAGGGACAGCGCCGCCATGAGCTGGTTGGTGGTGCCGAACAGCGGCCAGATGAGCATGCCGCCGGAGCCGTCGCCACCCGCGGAGAAGGTCAGGGCCAGGGCCACGACGATGACGATGGCGGTGGCGGCCAGGGCGCCGAGCCTGACGCCCATGATCTCGCCGATCTCCTGGACCACGAAGCGCTGCAGGCGCACGCCGGTGTCCATGGTGGTGGCGGCGAACAGCACGGCCATGGTGGCGAGGATGGTGGCGGACAGGGAGGTGGGGATGCCGAGCCCCTCGTTGATGAGGGCTCCGCCGCCGGCGACGAAGGCGTTGACACCACCGTCGTTGAAGGCCTGGTAGATCTCCTCCCAGTCGGCGAGGGTGCGGAAACCGGCGGTGGTGGCGATGATCGTGCCCAGGGCCAGCAGGCCCTCGCCCACCGCACCGAAGTAGCCGACGAAGCGGGCGTCGGTCTCCTTGTCCAGCTGTTTGGAGGAGGTGCCGGAGGAGACGATGCCGTGGAAGCCGGAGATCGCACCGCAGGCGATGGTGACGAACAGCAGCGGCCAGATCGGCGGGGTGCCCTCCGGGACGTTGGCGTTGATCGCCGGGGCGACGATGGTGGGTGCGGTGAGCAGGAAGGAACCGTAGAGGATACCCAGGCCGACGAAGAGCTGCAGGCCGTTGATGTAGTCACGCGGCTGGAGCAGAACCCACACCGGCAGCAGGGAGGCGATGCCGCCGTAGATGAACAGCAGGATGATCCACACGGCGTTGGGGGCCAGACCGAAGGTGGACTCCGGCAGGGTGATCGGGAACATGTCGCCGATGATCATGAGCGCGTAGAGGACGACGACGCCGACCACGGAGACGAGCGGCAGGTTCCACTTGAAGCGGTAGATGGCCTGGCCGATGAGCAGGGCCACGATGATCGCACCCCACGTCGGGATGACGGCGGTCGGGGTGGAGACCAGCAGGTTGGAGATGACCACCGCGAAGGCCGCGACGACCATGAGCAGCAACAGGAAGATGACCACGAGGAAGAGGTTGCGGCCGCGGTTGCCGATGTAGCGGCCGGACAGCGTGCCGATCG
>DGYFI06203__coassemble_1387_pt1 | contig 19371 bp, 16 predicted proteins | sample DGYFI06203__metabat2_high_PE_041 | metagenome-assembled genome bin DGYFI06203 | reverse complement strand
GGTTCCGCGCTGGGCATCCTCGCCGGGATGGGCCTGGTGAGCCTCATCGTCGCGGTCATGGAGGCCTTCGGGCTCGGGTTCCCCAACGCCGGCCTCGGGCTGAACACGCAGAGCGTGGTGGTGCCGCTGCTCGTCGGTATCGTCGTCACCGTCATCAGCGCGTGGGTGCCCGCCCGCCGTGCCGGTCGCGTCCACCCGGTCCAGGCGATGCGCTCCGGTGACCAGTCCTCCACGCAGCCGGTCCGGGTCCGCAGCCTCATCGGCGGCCTGCTTCTCGTCGCGGGCTTGACGACGTCGCTCGCCGCCGCCGTCGTCGGCGACTGGTCGACGTCCACCCGGACGGTGTACCTCGGCATCGGCACCGTGCTGCTCATCCTCGGAGTCCTGCTGCTGCTCGCCGGGGTGGCCCGCCACGTGTTCACGTCGCGCTCCCGGTCGGGTGCGGTGGTGCCGCTGCTCGCCCGCACCAACCTCTCCCGCAACCCGCGGCGCACCGCCGCCACCGCCTTCGCACTCACCCTCGGCGTGGCGTTGGTGTGCGCGGTCGGCATCCTCGGCGCGTCGATCAAGTTCTCCGTCTTCGGCGCCATCGAGGAGGAGATGACCGCCGACGCCGTCGTCAGCGCGGGAGTGGTGAGCAACCAGTCCATCCCGGAGCAGACCGTCGACACCATCGAGGGGATGGACGGGGTGGAGGGCATCGTCACCGTCACGTGGGTGCCGCTGTCCGTCGACGGCAAGGCCGGCTCCCGTGACGAGGCCGGGGGAGTGACCGCCGTACTCGACACCGACCCCCGGATGGCCCTCACCCTGGAGGTCCTCGACGGCGGCTTCGACGACATCGCCGAGCGGCCGGGCGTGGGCCTGAGCCGGGACACCGCCCGCGAGCTCGACGTGGGTGTGGGTGATCTCGTGGAGGTCAGTTCCTCCGTCACCGGACACACCGCCGACGTGCCCGTGCGTGTCATCTGGGAGAACTCCTCCGCCTACACGCCGCTGGCCGTCAGCCGGGCGACCGTCGCCGAGCTCCTCCCGGACCCGGCGGGCTGGTTCACCCAGACGCTGTTCGTGACCTTCGCGGACGACGCGGATGCCGGGGCCGTGTACGAGCGGGTCTCCGCCGAGGCCGCGAGCTACGGCGTGCTGCAGGCCATGACGCCCACCGAGTACAAGGTCTCCGCGGCCGCGCAGATCGACCAGCTGCTCGCCGTCGTCTACGCGCTGCTGGCGCTGAGCGTGGTCATCGCGGTGCTGGGCATCATCAACACTCTCAGTTTGTCCATCATGGAGCGCACCCATGAGTACGGAATGCTCCGGGCCGTCGGCATGCAGCAGGGTCAGATCCGCCGGATGATCACCCTCGAATCCGTCCTCATCGCCGTCCTCGGGGCCGGGGCCGGCGTGGCCTCCGGCGTGTGGCTCGGCTGGTGTCTGGTGAGAACCCAAGACGGGCAGGGCATCGAGCGCTGGGCCATCCCCTGGGAACAGCTGGCCGTGGTACTCGTCGCCGCAGTCCTCGTCGGCGTCATCGCGGCGCTGTGGCCGGCCCGCCGGGCGGCCCGGACCTCACCCCTGGCGGCTGTCGAGTAACCGCAGACGCTCCACCCCACGGTGGAGCGTCCCGTGCTGCTTGCCGAACGCGAAACGCACCTTCGACCGCCACAGGCCCGGATCGTCGCAGAACACCTGCACCGGGATGGCGGCCACCCCGATCCGCTCGGGCAGGTCGAGGCAGAACTGGAGGCCGTCACCGGACTCACCGATGTCGGCGACGACGAAATACGTGCCGGACGTGTCGTGCACCTGCAGCCCCGCCTCCCGCAGCCCAGCGACGAGGATGTCGCGGCCGGTGGCCAGCTCCGCGACCATGCCGCGCAGCCACTCCTGCTCGTGGTTGAGCGCATGCGCCACGGCCGGTTGGAAGGGCGTGGCACCGACGTAGGACATGAACTGTTTGGCGGTGACGACGGCGTCGAGAAGCGGGGCCGGGGCGAGCGCCCACCCGGTCTTCCAGCCGGTGACGTTCCACGACTTCGCCGCGGAGGACACGGTGACGGTGCGCTCCCACATGCCCGGCAGGGAGGCGACCGCGGTGTGGGTGGCGTCGAAGATGAGGTTCTCGTAGACCTCGTCGGAGAGCACGAGCAGGTCGTGCTCGACGCAGACCGCGGCCAGCTCGGTGAGGACGTCACGACCGAACACGGAACCGGTGGGGTTGTGCGGCGAGTTGATGATGAGCATCGCCGTGTCGGACGTGATCGCCGCGCGCACGGCGTCGACATCGACGGTCCAGGTGGCACCATCGGCGGCCAACGGGACGGCGACGCGACGGGCGCCGGCCAGGGCGATGGCCGCGGCGTAGGCGTCGTAGTAGGGCTCGAGGACGATGACCTCCGAACCCGGCTCCACCAGGCCGAGGACCGTCGCGGAGATCGCCTCGGTGGCGCCGACGGTGATGAGCACCTCGGTGTCCGGGTCGTAACCGATCCCGTGATCGCGCGAGCGCTGGGCGGCGACGGCCTCCCGCAGCACGGGCAGGCCGCGGCCGGGGCCGTACTGGTTGTTGCCGGAACGGATCTCCTCGCACGCGATCTCGAGCATGCGGGGCGGGCCGTCGGAATCCGGGAAGCCCTGGCCGAGGTTGACGGCGTCGAACTCGGTGGCGCGGGCGGTCATGGTGGCGAAGACGGTCTCACCGAACTCGCGGAGGCGACGGACGGAACGGCTCATGGGGTGACCTCTCTGGTGGCGACGCGCTACAGGACCAGCAGGTTGAACCTGGTGGCCTTGACGTCGTCGAGGCGCTTGCGGGCCTTGTCCAGGCGCGACCACTGATCCTCGGGAATGGCCTTGCGGGCGGCGGTGACGATCTCCTGGTCCGGGGTGCCCCACGCGATCGGCATGGGGGAGATCTCGTCCCAGTGCTCCTGGTCGCCGACGCTGCGGCGACCCTGCACGGCGGCCACCGGGATGCGGGTACCCAGCTTGGGGTCCTTGATGCCCTCGATGCGGGTGACGGTGCGCAGGGCGGCACCCCAGCGCGGCGGGGCCTGCGGATTCACGTTGGTGTTCACCAGTGCCATGATGACGTAGTCGCGCTCGTTGACCTCGGCGATGACGGCCGGGGCCAGCGGGTAGGTGTCGTAGAGTTCCTGCGCGCCGCCGACCTTGCGCGGCACGACGACCGCGAGGAAGAAGCACAGCAGGGCGAAGGTGCCGGCGATGATGCCGCCGATGAGCCCGGTGGCGGAGTCCGTGCCGAGGAACGCGAAGAGCAGCGCCGCGACGATCGCGAGGATGATGCCGAACACGATCGCGGAGACCTGCAGCCGCCGCGTGTCCTTGAGCATCTCGTTGTTCTTCTTCGCGAACAGCTCGTCCACCTGGAACTTGAATACCTTCATGCGTGTCAGCCTAATCGAGCTGGTCGAGGTCGTCGGCATCGACGATCCGGTAGGCGTAGCCCTGCTCGGCGAGGAAGCGCTGGCGGTGCGCCGCGTACTCGGAGTCGAGGGTGTCGCGGGAGACGATGGAGTAGAAGTGGGCCTCGCCGCCGTCGGCCTTGGGGCGCAGCAGCCGCCCGAGGCGCTGGGCCTCCTCCTGGCGGGAGCCGAAGGTGCCGGACACCTGGATCGCGACGGCCGCCTCCGGCAGGTCGATGGAGAAGTTCGCCACCTTGCTCACCACGAGCACGGAGATCTCCCCGGAGCGGAACTGGTCGAACAGTTCCTCGCGCCGCTTGTTCGAGGTCCGGCCCTCGATGACGGGGGCGTCGAAACGCGCGGAGAGCTCCTCGAGCTGGTCGAGGTAGGCGCCGATGATGAGCGTCGGCTGCCCGCGGTGGCGTTCCAGGAGCTTCTCGACGACGCGCATCTTCCCGGAGGCGCTCGCCGCCAGACGGTAGCGGTCGGCGGTCTCCGCGGTGGCGTAGACCATGCGCTCCGATTCACTCATGGTGGTGCGGACCTCGACGCACTCCGCGGAGGCGATGAAGCCCATGGCCTCGATATCCTTCCAGGGGGCGTCGTAACGCTTCGGGCCGATGAGGGAGAAGACGTCGCCCTCGCGGCCGTCCTCGCGGACGAGGGTGGCGGTGAGCCCGAGGCGGCGTCGGGACTGCAGGTCGGAGGTCATACGGAAGACGGGGGCGGGGAGGAGATGGACCTCGTCGTAGATGATCAGCCCCCAGTCGCGGGAGTCGAAGAGCTCGAGTGCCCGGTACTCGCCCTGCGTCTTCCGGGTGACCACCTGGTAAGTGGCGATGGTGACCGGGCGGATCTCCTTGCGCTCGCCGGAGTACTCGCCGATCTCGTCCTCGGTCAGCGTGGTGCGGCGCAGGAGTTCGCTGCGCCACTGCCGCCCGGCGACGGTGTTCGTCACGAGGATGAGCGTGGTGGCCTGGGCACGCGCCATCGACGCCGCGCCGACCATCGTCTTACCCGCTCCACAGGGCAGGACGACGACGCCCGACCCACCCTCCCAGAAGGAGTCGGCGGCGTAGCGCTGGTAGTCGCGCAGCTCCCAGTCCTCGTTCTCCGTGGACAGGGCGATGGGGTGGGACTCGCCGTCGACGTAGCCCGCCAGATCCTCCGCCGGCCAGCCCACCTTGAGCAGCTCCTGCTTGAGACGCCCGCGTTCCGAGGGGTGGACGGGGATGTTCTCCGCGTCGACGGGTTCACCGAGCATCGGCCTGATCTTCTTGTGCCGCTGCAGCTCCGCGAGGATTGCCGGCTCCGCGGACTCGAGGATGAGCCCGTGGGCGGGGTGCTTGTGCAGGCGCACGCGCCCGTAGCGGGACATCGTCTCGGCGACGTCGATGAGCAGGGGCTGGGGGACCGGGAACCGGGAGTAGCGCTCGAGGACGTCGACGACCTGCTCCGCGTCGTGCCCCGCGGCGCGGGCGTTCCACAGGGCCAGCGGGGTGATGCGGTAGGTGTGGACGTGCTCCGGGGCGCGCTCCAGCTCCGCGAAGGGGGCGAGGGCGGCCCGGGCCTCGTCGGCCAGGGCGTGGTCGATCTCCAGGAGCACCGTCTTGTCCGACTGCACGATCAGGGGTCCGTCACCGAAAGCCATGCGGACCAGTATGGCAGGTCAGCGGGTGAGCAGTGCCGCCGCCTACCCCAGCAGCACCTCGGTGATCCGGTGGAGGGTGAAGCGCTGCACCTGGCCGGACACCTCGTCGAGGGCGTCGACCTGCCCACCGGTCACCGTCAGCGGCGTCACCGTCTTGTGGACGGCCCGCCCGTGCTTGTCGACGAATCCCAGCGTCACCGATCGCCCACCCCGTGCCGCCGCCTGCAGGATGGCCAGTGTGGTGCGGGTGTCCTCCGGGGTGACGGTCTCCCCGGCGTCGTGGCGGCGGATGGCGGCCACCGCGGCCTGGATCCGCGACTCCTCCAGCTGCTGCGGGCGGCGGGTCGGGATGTCCCGGGCAGGCAGACGCGCCGGGGACGGGCGGATGTCGAGGGCGGCTCCGGTCGCGTCCTCCGCGACGGGCTGGAACCCGGCCGCGCGCAGTTCCTCGATGACCCGGACCAGCGGGGCCTGCGCGACGGCGACCGTCGGGGCGATGAGCCGGAGGGCGACGTTCTCCGCGGCCGGGGTGTGCACGGCCTCGGCGAGCAGCGAGGGGTCGTCGCAGCGCAGGTAGCTCATCGCCGGCCCGCCGCGCAGCGTGCCGTGGCGGCGGGCGACGTCGTCGATGAGATAGAGGATGGACTGCGGGACGTCCCCGAGCGTGTGATCGGCGAGCCAGTTCTTCAGCTGCTCCGCCGTGCGCCCGGTGTCCAGGGCTCGGCGGACGGAGGAGTCGGTGACACGGTAGACGCTGGCCAGTCCGGCGGATTCGATCTCCCCCAGCAGGTCGAGCTCCGTCTGCAGGGCCCGCGGGAGGGGGCCGGGGGCGAGGATCGTCATGTCGCCCTGCGGGATGAGACGCTCGACGGTGCCCGGGGTGACCTCGGCGGCGACGGCGAGGGGGTCGACGGTGGCGTCGAGAAGCGCGCGCAGCAGCGAGGTGGCGGTGCCGCCGGCGAGCAGCCCGATCCAGCGGGCCTCCCCGATGATGGCGGTGACGGTCTCGTCGGGCAGGAGCGTGGCGGCGATGGGATGGGAGAAGAAGAAGTCGTCGCGCAGCTCCTCGTCGGCGACGTCCGTCCCCGCGGGCGGGAGGGCGTACTGGCTGATGACCATGCGGCGCTGCTCGACCAGCGGGGGGCGGTGCATGGCGTCGGCCAGCAGCCGGATCGGGGCCTTCCTTTCGTCCGGGGTGCCCACCAGCCACGGGGCCCACGGGGACTCCAGCCAGCCGACGGCCATGGTCAGCCAGCGCGTCGCCAGGTCGGCCTCCAGCCACTCGTCGGCGGCGACGGTGGGGGCGAGGACGTCCTCGTCGGCGACGTCACCGCGGGCGAGGAGACCCGCAGCCAGCCCGAGGGAGACGAGGCGGTGGACCTCCACCTCGGTGATACCGAGGGCGCGGGCCAGGGTGGTGACGGCCCGCACACCCACCCCGCCCTCCTTGAGCAGGGGAGCCGGCTCCGGTCCCAGATGTTCGATGAGGTGCCGCAGATGGCGGGCCACCTCGAGCCCGGCGGCCGCCCCGACCTGGTCGGCGCGGGTGCGGGCGCGGTCGTCGGCAAGCATCTCTCCACGGACCCGGGGCGAGGGGGTGAGTGGACGACGCACGAAGTCCCGCCCGCGCAACGCGGCCCGGACGCGGCGGGGAAGGCGCACCGTGCCGGCGTCGACGCGGACGAGCAGACCGGCGTTGATGAGCTCCGGGATCGGATGCGTCGGATCCGCGTCCGGGGCGGCGTGCTTCGTCCGGCCGACGCCACCGGAGTGGAGGAGCGTGTCGAGGATCGCGCGCTGCTTCTCCGTCAACCCCTCGATCGGCAGGGATGGGGTGGCGGGGGCGTCGTCGAGCAGCTGCCAGTCGGTGGGCAACGACGCCATCGCCTCGCCCGCTACCCGCAGGGCGGAATCCGTGCCGTAGAGGAGCGCGAGGCCGACGAGATGATCGATCGCCTCCCCGACGACAGGCGCGTCCGCGGGCACCGCCGCGATGATGTCCTCCCGCGACACCGCCTCCAGCTCCCCGCCCAGGTTCGCCGCCGCCTCGAGCGTGGCCAGCTGCAGGGCGGTGAGGGTGCGCACGGCCCGTCCGACCGAGGCCCGCAACTGCAGACGAGCCGCCAGGGGGGTGATGCCCGGGGGTAACGGCAGGGCGACATCCGGGCGGGAGCGCAGGAGATTCGCCAGCTCGTGGTCATCCCGCTCGCTCAACCAGGTGCGGAAATCGGGGCTTTCGGGGGTGGCAGACATGGTGTGGCCGATTTTAGTTGCAGTTCAAGTTACTTTTCCGTCAGAGGTTTGCAACAATATGGGGCATGTCTAACGTTGAGAAGAGCGGCTACGTCGATCCGGGCTGGCCCAAGCACATCCCGCGCAACGACGGCCACGTCGTGACCGAAATTACCTCCACCCTGGCTGGCGCTTCCAGCCCCTACGGCGACGACCTGGTTCTGCCGGTGCCGGCAGAGGAACTCGGCTACGTCCACCCGTACACCCGTATCAACAAGTAGGGTGTCGGACTCCTAACGAAGCGCACGGATCCCCCGGGCGCCACACCGTTGTGTGTGGTGTCCGGGGGATCCGTGCTTGGGCCCTGTGTCCGCTGTCCTCCCGCATCCGGGGTCGGAATCGCGGACGCCCCACCGGTGGGCCGGTGGGGCGCGGAGGACGCGGTGTCCTAGAGGCCGACGATGGAGTCGATGGTGCCGCGGTTGGCGGCGTAGAAGGCATCGAAGTTGTCGCGGTTGGCGGCGTAGGCGGCCTCGATGCCGGCCGGCATCGGCAGGCCGAAGGAGGACAGGGTGCCACGCAGGTGGTTGTACAGGGCGTCGACGGCGAGGGCGTCGGAGGACTCTGCGGCCTGCTCCTCAGCCTGTCGGACAACCTGCTGGACCTGGGCCGGAGCCTGGGCTGCGACGGTGCGCGGGGTCGGGGCGGAGTTGAGGCCCAGACGTGCGGAGCAGGCGGGCCATGCGCCCCAGCCCTGGCCGGCGAGGGTCTTCTCGGCGACGGCGATCTGCTGCTCACGGGTGGCCTGGTAGGCGTACGGAGCGTACTGGGTGCCACCGTAGGCGGCCCAGGTGGACGGGGAGAACTGCAGGCCACCGTGGTAGCCGTTGCCGGTGTTGATGGACCAGTTGCCGCCGGACTCGCACCGTGCGAGGCGGTCCCAGTCGGAGTCCGGGGCTGCGGCGGCGGCCGGGGCCAGGAGGGCGGCGGCGGTGCCGAAGGCGGCGGTGGTGGCGGCGAACTTGGCGGTCACGGAGACGGTCTTGCGGGAGTGGCGTGCCATGGTGGTGTGTTCCTCTCATGTTGTCGCCTGCGAGGTGAGCTGTCGGGTTCGGGCGGAGGATCACTGTGGTGCTGGTGCCCGGCCTCTGTGTGAGGCTTCACCCCGAGGAAAGCAGCTGGTGCTGCCTACCGGTGCGGACCTGGTGGGCCCGCGGTGGTTTCCCCGCCCCTGTCCACATGGATGTTCACGTTTGGGATGCACGGTGGTGCGCGGTGATCCGCCTCCCGGACAGGGTTCGGCGTGGGTGGCGGTGTCATCAACTGCGCTGTGCCTGCCGCATACGATAACGGTTTATAACGTTTCAGTCACGCGCAACTCTCGGAATGGTGGAGAAAAGGTGAGAACTGCTGAGATTCAGGGAAGAAAATGCAGGTCAAAAAGGTAGCTCAGCCTAATATGATTCACATCACACTCGCGGGGTCGGTAACGGCACCGCCCCGGAAAGCGAAATATCAGGCCGGACCATGGCGGGGGTATACTCATTCGTTCACGATCAACTAGATCAACACCATCAACACCAAGGAAGGGAATGGTGAACACTGTGCCGATCGGCAAGGTGAAGTGGTACGACGCCGAGAAGGGCTTCGGTTTCGTCTCCAACCCGGGAGACGAGGATGTGTACGTGGGCAAGCAGGTGCTGCCCGAGGGCGTTGACGAGCTCGCCGCTGGCCAGCGCATCGAGTTCGACTTCGCCGCCGGCCGCCGTGGCCCGCAGGCGCTGCGCGTCAAGGTGCTCGACACCCCGCGCCGCCGTCCCGTCAACCGCCGCAAGCCGGAGGAACTGGGCTCCATGATCCAGGACCTCATCACCGTCCTGGAGTCGCAGGTGCAGCCGGGGCTCGCCGCCGGCCGTTACCCGGACCGGCCGGTGGGCCGCCAGGTCGCGGAGATCCTCCGCGCCGTGGCCAAGGAGCTCGACGCTTAACGGCGTCTACGGGGACTCGGGGGAGTCCGGCTCGGTGAGGGTGTCACCCTCCTCCATGGTGCTCAGCGACCACACGGTGGCGTAGGGGGTCTCCTCGTCGTTGGCGTCGAGGCCGATCATGGCGGAGGAGATCTCCACGACCATGAGGCGGGGGCGGGGATCACCTTCGTTGACGGGGTCGACCGAGCCGGCGATCTCCACGGAGGTCGTGTCGTAGGCCCCGTGGAACTGCTGGTCGTTGGCCGCCGGATCGTCGTAGATCATGAGCAGCTGCCAGTCGTGGTCGTGGATGTCCTCCGGGATGTCGAGGACGAGGGTGTCGTCCGGGCCGACCGGCAGGTTGGGGACATCGCCCTCCGGGCACTCCAGCCCCGGTTCGCACACGATGTAGGGGGAGACCTCGATCTGCGCGTCGCCGTTGGTGGCGGTGACCGTCACGTCGTGGGGCTGCGGGCCCGGACGGTTGTTCCACCAGTTCTGGGCGAGCACCGCCGCCACGACGATGATGACGACAGCAACCAGGAGAGTGAGGAACTGCAGCAGCGCCTTCTGACGCGCCTTCTTCGGGGTGGCCATGGCAGTCAATCCTACCCAGCGGGCACGAACTCGACCTCGTAGAGGTCGGGCCAGCGTTTGCCGGTGACGAGGAAGCGGTCCGTGTCGGGTACGTGGGCGATTCCGTTGAGCACGTGGTTGGGGTCGGGGCGGGCGTTGTTCAGCAGGCCCGCGCCGTCGATGACGGCGGTGACGGTGCCTGCGGTGTCGCCGGAGCGGGCGTCGATACGCACGATGTCGGTGCTGAGGAACACGTTGGCGTAGACGTCGTCGCCGACGCACTCCAGCTCGTTGAGGCCGTTCTGCGCCGTGCCCTCGAGCGTGACGTCGAAACGACCCAGCTCGGCGAAGGTGTCCGGGTCGAGGCGGCGCAGCTGCGCCGACCCGTCCGACATGATGAGCTCCGTGCCCGTCGAGCAGATGCCCCAGCCCTCGCCGGGGTAGGAGGCGCGGTCGATCTCCGCGAGTGTGGCGGCGTCCCGCTTCACCGCGATGTTCTCCTGCCAGGTCAGCTGCCAGATGTGGTCGTCGTGGCGCGTGACGCCCTCGCCGAACCAGGTCGGGTCGAGGTCGACCGAGGCCAGTTCCTCACCTTCCAGCGTGGCGCGGTAGAGACGGGACTCGCCCTCCCACCCGGTGCCGACGAGCAGCGTGCCCGCCTCCTCCACCTCGAGCCCCTGGGTGAAACTGGTGTCGTCGAAGGGATGCGTGGCGACGATCTCCGGCACCAGCCGCTCCACCTCCGGGGTGCCCTCCACCCCCGGGGTGCACGAACTGGCACCCGCCGCGGAGGCGAGCGAGAACACGATGACGGCGACGCGCAGCGCTGGTGAGAGACCCATGACCCTCATTGTGCCGCACATGGCCCATAATGAGGGCGTGTCCCCCAATCATCGTCGCCGTAAGAATCCGCTTCTCGACGCCCATGCCGTCGACCTCGCCCGCACCGCCCTGGAGGAACTCGGGGACGGGCCCGTCGGAGACCACATCGGTGTGCAGGGGCTGACGCGGAACGTCGCGACGCACCGCTTCGCCGCCGATGTCCCCGGCTACAGCGGCTGGGAGTGGAACGCCGTGCTGGCGTGCGCCTCCGGCTCCCGCTACGTCACCGTCAACGAGGTGGCCCTCGTGCCCGCCCCGACCGGCGAGGCCCTCCGAGCCCCCGAGTGGGTGCCGTGGTCCGATCGCATCCGCCCCGGTGACCTCGGCCCCGGCGACCTCATGCCCCCGGAGCCGGGCGACGAGCGCCTCACCGAGACCGGGGACGGCCGCACGATCCTCTCCCGCCGCGGGCTCGACGACGCGAAGCAGCGCTGGCGCACCGGGGACTTCGGGCCGACGAGCGAGTTCGCGGAGAAGGCCACCCTCAACTGCCGGACCTGTGCCTTCTTCGTCGAGGTGGGGGACACTCTGGGCGAGAACTTCGGGGCCTGCGTCAACGAGTACTCCGCCGACGGGCACATCGTCCACGCCACCTACGGCTGCGGTGCCCACTCGGACACCCCGCCGGACACCCTCCTCGAGGACGGGCCCGACGCCTTCGACGACGAGTCGCCGATCTTCTAGACCTTCCCGGCCCGCTGCCACATGAGCTCGTTGATCTCGCGGTGGGTGGGTGCCCCCATCCGGGGTCGGTTGCCGTCCCGCGGGGGCAGGACGGAGCCGTACTCGAGCCAGCCGGTGATCTTGCGGACGCCCTCCACGGAACTGAGCAGCCACGTCTCGTTGCCGCGCAGCTGGGGCATGGTGAACCCCTCGGGGTGTTCAACAACACTCACGCCCGCCTCTGTGAGCAGTTCGAGTGCCGCGTTGAGGGTGATGGACTCCGTCGCCCGCGGGTGCGCCGAAATGTTCGCGGTGCCGTCCCGGAGGAAGAGCAGGGCGGAGAAGATGCCGGAGATGACCATCCCGCGATCGTCGATGAGCAGGCCGGCGTCGGAGCCGGAGCGGCGCAGCATGTGGAGCTGACGCATCTGCCAGCCGAAGTCCGGCCCCTTGCGGGTGGGGCGTCGCCGCTGGTCAGGGATACCTTCGGCGTCGACCGTGACCTCCTCGCGCGGCATGATCGCCGGGTGCAGTTCGACTGTGATCGTCGTCCACCCGACCTGGATGTGGGGACGGTAGACACCCGTCGGAGCCTCCCGGAGCTTGGCCAGGACCTCGTCGACGGCGTGGGGATTGTGGGACGCCTCCGCGCGGAGCCGATCGAGGTGGGCGTCCAGATTCGCGACATGGCCGTCGCGCATCATGAAGGTCGAGGTGTACAACACGGGGCAACTCCTTGGCTCAGGTGCGCCCATGAATCTACCTAAGTTTTGTGGAAACGAGGGTGAGGTGAGAAATTAACGACGTAGCAACAACTTCATTCACCGTTGAACCTGAACAGGGGAACCACATGAGCACACCCGTGCAGCCGTCCGTGGAGCCTGTGGAGCAGCAGGATCGGGGCACCCTCGACCGCTTCTTCCACATCAGTGCACGAGGATCGAGCGTCGGCACCGAGATCCGGGCCGGCGTCGTCACCTTCTTCGCGATGGCCTACATCATCATCCTCAACCCGCTGATCATCGGCACCACGGCCGACGTCAACGGCACCGTGCTCGGTGTTCCCCAGGTGGCCGCCGTCACCGCCCTCGCCGCCGGCGTCATGACCATCGCCTTCGGTTTCATCGCCCGGTACCCCTTCGGCATCGCCGCCGGCCTGGGCCTCAACACCCTCGTCGCCGTGACCATGGTCGCCGGCGAGGGGCTGACCTGGCCGGAGGCCATGGGCCTGGTGGTCCTCGACGGCATCATCATCGTGCTGCTCGCCGTCTCCGGTTTCCGCTCCGCCGTCTTCCGCGCCATCCCGGCGTCCATGAAGGCCGCCATGGGTGTCGGAATCGGCATGTTCATCGCCATGATCGGACTTGTCGACGCCGGCTTTGTCCGTCGCGTCCCCGACGCCGCGGGCACCACCGTCCCCGTCGGCCTCGGCATCGACGGCTCCATCAGCTCCTGGCCGACCCTCACCTTCGTGCTCGGCCTCATCATCTGTGGCTTCCTGGTCATCCGCAAGGTCCGCGGCGGCCTGTTCCTGGGCATCCTGGCCACCACCATCCTGGCCATGATCATCGAGTCCACCGTCAAGGCCGGCCCCTCCTTCGTCGATGGTGAGCCCAACCCGACCGGCTGGTCCCTGGCCGTGCCGGTCCTGCCGGAGGGCTTCGGCGGTCTGCCGGACCTCTCCCTCGTCGGTGCCGTGGACATCTTCGGTGCGTTCACCCGCGTCGGCGTCCTCGCCGCCTCGCTGCTCGTGTTCACCCTGGTCCTGGCCAACTTCTTCGACGCCATGGGCACCATGACCGCCCTGGGCAAGCAGGGCAACCTCGTCGACGAGAACGGCGTTCTCCCGGACATGAAGAAGGCCCTGGTCGTCGAGGGCTTCGGCGCCATCGTCGGTGGCGCGACCTCCTCGTCCTCCGCCACCGTCTACGCCGACTCCTCCGCCGGTGTCGCCGACGGCGCGCGCACCGGCCTGGCGAACATCGTCACCGGTGTCCTGTTCCTGCTGGCCATGTTCCTCACCCCGCTGTACGAGGTCGTCCCGATCGAGGCCGCGGCCCCGGTCCTCGTCATCGTCGGTGCCCTCATGATCGCCCAGATCGTCGACATCGAGTGGACCCAGTTCCACATCGCCCTGCCGGCGTTCCTCACCATCGTGGTCATGCCGTTCACCTACTCCATCGCCAACGGCATCGGCGTCGGCTTCATCGCCTTCTCCCTCATGGCCGTCGCCGCCGGCAAGGCGAAGGAGGTCCACTGGATCATGTGGCTCGTCTCCGCCCTGTTCGTCGTGTACTTCGCCATGGACCCGCTGCTCGAGGTCATCGGCTAAGCACCCGATGCGCACACCCTCCGGAGTCGACTCCGGAGGGTTTTTCCCTGCCCGGTGCGGGCAGTAGCGTGGACCGCATGACCCGCGTGCTTATCGACGACCCCGCCGACCCCCGCCTCGACGACGTCCGTGACCTCAACCGTTCCGACGCCGCCGACCGCCGCCTCGTCATCGCCGAGGGGCCGCTCGTCGTGGGCCGCCTGCTGGAGTCGCGTTTCCCGGTGCGCTCCATCGTGGGGTTCGGCCCGAAGCTCGACGCACTCGACGCCCCGGCGGACATCCCGCGGTACGAGGTGACCCGTGAGACCCTGGCCGCGGTCGCCGGTTTCGACATGCACCGCGGGCTGCTGGCCGTCGCCGACCGCGCCCCGGAGCTGAGCGCCGAGGAGATCCTCAACACCGCCCGCACCATCGTCGTGCTCGAGGGCGTCGGCGACCACGAGAACATCGGCTCGATGTTCCGCAACGCCGCCGGCATGGGCGTCGACGCCATCCTCTTCGGCAACGGCTGCGGGGACCCCCTCTACCGCCGCGTGGTGCGCGTGTCCATGGGGCACGTCCTCCGCCTGCCCTACGCCCACCTCGACGGCACGTACACGACGTGGCAGCGCTCCCTCACCCAGCTTGCCGACGCCGGGTTCCACCTCGTCTCCCTCACCCCTGACCCGGAGGCCACGCACCTGGCCGACGCCCTGGCGGGTAAGGAGAAGGTGGCCCTGCTCGTCGGTGCCGAGGGGCCGGGGCTCACCGAGCACGCCATGCGTGCCACCGACGTCCGCGCGCGGATCCCCATGGCCCCGGGCACGGATTCCCTCAACCTCGCCACCGCCGCGGCGATCGCCTTCTACGAGCGGGAACGCTCCCTGCGCTGACCGCTAGTTCCGACGGTCGGAGTGCCGGATCTTCTCCTGCACCCAGCGTCTCGCCGCCCCCAGTCGGCGGGCCGCCCCCGACCCTGTTCGCTTCGCCACCGCCACCGTCCGGTCCGCCCAGTGGGTCGGCTCCGGGGCGTTCTCCGTGTCGTCCTCGTAGTCGTCGTACCCGCTGGAGAGGGCGACAGGCTCGCGTCGGGAAGCGGCCTCCCGGGCGCGCCGCGGACCGTCCACCGACCGCGGTGCCGGGCGACCGTCGACGGCGTAGGCCACGACATGGATGTCGGGGCCGTCGGGGGAGACGTCCACCCCCAGCCACGCGCGCTGCGCCTCCGCCACCAGCTCCACCGGCTCGAAGGGCAGCGAGATGCCGCCGATCGACTCCGCCCGCTCACCGGCCCAGAACGGGGCCTCGAAGGGGGCGGGCAGGCCGACATCTTCGTAGGTGCGGGACCGCTCAGCGCACAGGGAACGCTTGAGCACCCCGCCGCGCCAGTGCGCGAAACCGCCGTACCCTGTCTCCGGGTTCACGGCGAAAGCGTAGACCTCCGCCGCGGGCACCGAGTCCAGCAGCCGCGGGTTGAGTTCCGAGAGGGCGGGGGAGTCGCTGAGTACCGTCTGCACAACCGTCACCCCCGGGAACCCCGCGACGTAGTACTCACCCGCGGACGCCTGCGCCGACCGGTTGAGCGGGAACTCACCGATCGGCGTGATCGGCCACGCCGGATTGAGCTGGGCCAGGTACTTCCGGCCGAACCCGCGGTCCGCCTTCGGCTCCGACTCGATGATCCGCGCCGGGTCGGCGGCCGTGATAAACCACAGGGTGACGACACTCTCCACGACGCGGACCCCCTAGTTCCGCGGACGCTTCGTATTAGTCCGGACCCCGAGCAGCACATCCTCCCAGTGCGGGGTGACCGCTTTACGACGCCGCCGGGTCGGCCCCTTCTCCTCCGGCTCCGGATGCTGCAGGAACTCCTCGCCCTCGATCTCGTCCGGGACGGCCTCGATCTCGGCGGTGTCGGCCGGATCGGCGTCGCGGTCGTCGAAGCTCTCGTCCCCGTTGTCGGGACCGGGGTGGGTGTCGGCGTAGCGGGAACCGCGGCCCACCGAGGTGAGCGTGCGCACCGGCTGCACGAAGTCCGGGTCCGTGAGATCCGCGGCGACCGCATTACGGGCCTCCGACGTGGACTGCGAGGTCATGTGGCCGTGGATCGCCCACTCGGCCTCATTCTCCGACAGGCCGGCGGTCCAGGAGACACGCACCACCCAGGTGCCGTCCGCCTCCCGGAAGGCGTCCCACTGCGTCTCGGTCACCGAGTGCCCGCGCGCGGCGAAGGCCGCGGCCAGTACCTCCCACAGGGTGAGCTTGGCGGGTCCGTCCTCGCGCACCGGATGCGACTGCTTCGCCAGCTCCGCCATCCGCTCCCGCTCCAGCAGCACCGGGTGGGCGAAAGGCTCCACGCGGGAGGGGGCGACCCCCATCTCCTCCGCCAGCTCATCGACGGACGCGCCGGCGCGGATCCGGCCCTGGATCTCCCGCGGGCGCATGGTCAGCGGGGCGGTGAGCAGGGGATCGGGGGCGGGCAGCACGCGCTCGCGCTCCGGCTCGGGGGCGGGCTGGTCGGGGGTGCCGGCAGTATCGGTGGTCCCGGTGTCCGTTTCCACCCCGGTCCCGGTCGCAGTCTCCTCCGGTGAGTCCGCAGCTGCGGACTCCATCTCGGGAACCTCGGCCATGAGCAGGGCCCGCGTGGCGGCGAGGTCGAGGGAGGTGACGTCGAGGAAGAACTGCTCGCCGTCGTCGGCACGCAGCACCAGGGAGGTGGCGGACGACTCGTCGGGGACGAGGAACAACTCGCGCATGCGTTCTCCTTCTCTCGTGATGAATACCACCCTAACGCAGACATGCGCCGGACCGTGTGAGGTCCGACGCATGTTGAGCAGCGTGTGAGGTGCCGTTACTTGGCGGCGACACCCGAGTCGAGGACGTGGTCGATCGCCTTGGTGAGGGTCACGATGTCCTGGGAGTCGATCGCCGGGAACATGCCGATGCGCAGCTGGTTACGGCCCAGCTTGCGGTAGGGCTCGACGTCCAGGATGCCGTTGGCGCGCAGCACCTTGGCCAGGACGGCGGCGTCGACGGAGTCGTCGAAGTCGATGGTGCCGACGACGAGGGAACGCTTCGCCTCGTCGGTGACGTACGGGGTGGTCTCCGCACGGTTCTGGGCCCAGGAGTACAGGGCGTCTGAGGAGGCGGTGGTGCGCTTGACCATGCCGTCCAGGCCACCGTTGTCGTTCATCCACTTGACCTGGTTGTCCAGCATGAGCATGGTGCCCACGGCCGGGGTGTTGTAGGTCTGGTTCTTCAGGGAGTTCTCGACGGCGGTCTGCAGGTCGAGGAACGCCGGGATGAAGCGGCCGGAGTTCTTGATCTTGGCGATGCGCTCCATGGCGGCCGGGGACATGGCGGCGAACCACAGGCCACCGTCGGAGGCGAAGCACTTCTGCGGGGAGAAGTAGTAGACGTCGGTGTCGGCGATGTCGACCGGCAGGCCACCGGCGCCGGAGGTGGCGTCGATGACGATGAGGGAGCCGTCGGAGCCCTCCGGGCGGACGATCGGCACCATGGCGCCGGTGGAGGTCTCGTTGTGGGCCCAGCCGATGACGTCGCAACCCTCCATGGCCTGCGGCTCCGGGGCGTCGCCGGCCGGGGCCTCGACGATGGTGGGCTCGTCCAGCCACGGTGCCTGCTTGGAGGCCTTCGCGAACTTGGAGGAGAACTCGCCGTAGGACAGGTGGCCGGACTTCTTCTCGATGAGGCCGAAGGTCGCGGCATCCCAGAAGGCGGTGGCACCACCGAGGGACAGGATGATCTCGTAGCCCTCCGGCAGGGAGAACAGGTCGGCCAGGCCCTCACGGACGGAGCCGACGAGGTTCTTCACGGCCGGCTGACGGTGGGAGGTGCCGATGATGTCACGGCCGCCGTCGACGATGGCCTGGAGCTGCTCCGGGCGGACCTTGGACGGGCCGCAGCCGAAACGACCGTCAGCGGGGATGAGATCTGCGGGGAGGGTGGGGAACTCGGTCATGTGGATGACGTCCCTTTCGTGGTCTGTGAAGTGCTGTCCAAACGTGATCCACCTTAGTATCTCCCCATCAGCGCGCTAATCGGAACCCGCCCGTTGTCACGGCCACCGTCAACGGGGGTAGTTTATGGGGTGAGCAGGTGGGCATATCCTCGCAAATTCCCCGGGGGTGACCTGCTTTTCCCAAATTTGTTGCCTCCATCACATGATTTGCTAAACTGTGCCCTGGTCCACCAAATCGTGCGCAGTCTGGTCCCGCAGGGAGCAGCGCAAACGCCTCGTGGTGGCAGCACAACTGCACACGATCGGCTCCCGCCGGGAGCCCCTCGCCATCGCAGTGGGGGGATTCCGGAGGGAGAACCGTCCACATCATCGTGACGGCGTCACCTAAGCTGAAACATGACTCACCGTCATGTCGGAATTACGGTGGGCGTCACACTCATCGAAGTTCCTCACGACGGCTGACCCCTAACCCCGGGGCAAGGTCGACAACGAAGTCTGAAAGGTTCACAGTGGCTACTGACAACACGGAAAAGGCCGTACTCAACTACCCCGGCGGCGAGTTCGAGATGGACATCATCAAGGCCACCGAGGGCAACGACGGTGTCGTCCTCGGCAAGATGCTGGCCGACACCGGCCTGGTGACCTACGACCCGGGCTACGTCTCCACCGGTTCCTGCGAGTCCGCGATCACCTACATCGACGGTGACAACGGCATCCTGCGCCACCGCGGCTACGACATCGCTGACCTGGCCGAGAACGCCACCTTCAACGAGGTCTCCTACCTCCTCATCAACGGTGAGCTGCCGACCGTCGAGGAGCTGCACAAGTTCTCCGACGAGATCCGTCACCACACCCTGCTGGACGAGGACTTCAAGTCCCAGTTCAACGTCTTCCCGCGTGACGCTCACCCGATGTCCGTCCTGGCCTCCTCCGTCAACATCCTCTCCACCTACTACCAGGATGAGCTGGACCCGCTGAACGAGGAGCACCAGCACAAGGCCACCGTCCGCCTCATGGCGAAGGTCCCGATGCTGGCCGCGTACGCGTACCGCGCCTCCAAGGGTGCCCCGTACATGTACCCGGACAACTCCCTCAACGCGCGTGAGAACTTCCTGCGCATGATGTTCGGCTACCCGACCGAGCCGTACGAGATCGACGAGGTCATGGTCAAGGCCCTGGACAAGCTGCTTATCCTGCACGCCGACCACGAGCAGAACTGCTCCACCTCCACCGTCCGCATGATCGGCTCCGCACAGGCGAACATGTTCGTCTCCGTCGCCGGCGGCATCAACGCCCTGTCCGGCCCGCTGCACGGTGGCGCCAACCAGGCCGTCCTCGAGATGCTCGAGGAGATCGACGCCAACGGTGGCGACGCAACCGACTTCATGAACCGCGTGAAGAACAAGGAGAAGGGTGTCCGCCTCATGGGCTTCGGGCACCGCGTCTACCGCAACTACGATCCGCGTGCCGCCATCGTCAAGGAGACCGCACACGAGATCCTTGAGCACCTCGGTGGCGACCACCTGCTCGACCTGGCCATGAAGCTCGAGGAGATCGCACTCAACGACGAGTACTTCATCTCCCGCAAGCTGTACCCGAACGTCGACTTCTACACCGGCCTCATCTACCGCGCCATGGGCTTCCCGACGGACTTCTTCACCGTCCTGTTCGCCATGGGCCGCATC
>DGYFI06203__coassemble_1366_pt1 | contig 19875 bp, 24 predicted proteins | sample DGYFI06203__metabat2_high_PE_041 | metagenome-assembled genome bin DGYFI06203 | reverse complement strand
GGACTCCATCGTCCGCATCACCCAGAAGGCCCGCGCCGCTGGCATCCACCTCGTCCTGGCCACCCAGCGCCCGTCCGTCGACGTGGTCACCGGCCTCATCAAGACGAACGTGCCGTCGCGCCTCGCCTTCGCGACGTCCTCCCTCACCGACTCCCGCGTCATCCTCGACCAGGCCGGCGCCGAGAAGCTCATCGGCATGGGCGACGCCCTCTTCATCCCGCAGGGCGCCGGCAAGCCGCAGCGCCTCCAGGGTGCCTTCGTCACCGACGAGGAGGTGCAGGCCGTCGTCGAGTCCGCCAAGGACCAGGCGCAGCCCAACTACACCGAGGGCGTCACCGAGGACCGCTCCACCGACGCCAAGAAGGAGATCGACGAGGAGATCGGCAAGGACATGGACGACCTCCTCGAGGCCGTCGAACTCGTCGTCACCTCGCAGCTCGGCTCCACCTCCATGCTGCAGCGCAAGCTGCGCATCGGCTTCGCCAAGGCCGGCCGCCTCATGGACCTCATGGAGACCCGCGGCGTCGTCGGCCCGTCCGAGGGATCCAAGGCGCGTGACGTGCTGGTCAAGCCGGAGGAGCTGGACACCATCCTGTGGATGATCAAGGGCGCCGACCCGGCCGAGGCCCCCAAGGAGGAGGAGCCCGAGGTCGACGTCGTGGAGGCGGATCCGCCGCGCGGAGTGTTCTGAGGATCGGTGTGAGGGCCTGTTCGTAATTACGACCATCAACTTCGACGTATGTCAGCCGCGGCCTGGCACTATGTCGTGCGTCTTATGGGTCGGACGGTCGTAATTACGAGCGCGAACTTTACGACGCCCGTTCCGGCCACCCCCGCCCGCGTGTATAGTGACACGACATGGAGGGGAGTACCCCCTAAGCGGCACTGATCGTCAGCACGGTCCCGGCAGTACAAGGGACCCGGTCGTGCCGGCCTCGCTTTTTCGGGTGGGGGAGACCTCCGGTCATTCAGGCAACCCCCAAAGACCGGAGGCTCAATGTCAGTCCCCCTGTGGATCTGGATCGCCACCATCGTGGTGATCCTCGGATTCTTCATCTTCGACTTCTACTCCCATGTGCGCACCCCGCATGAGCCGACGCTCAAGGAATCGGCCTCGTGGTCCGCGTTCTACGTCGGCCTGGCCCTGTTGTTCGGTGTGTTCGTCTACTTCATGTGGGACCACCAGCACGGTATGGAGTACTTCACCGGCTACGTGACGGAGAAGGCGCTCAGCGTCGACAACCTCTTCGTCTTCGCGCTCATCATGGGCGCGTTCAAGATCCCGCGGAAGTACCAGCAGAAGGTGCTGCTCATCGGCATCGTCCTGGCGCTGGTGTTCCGTCTGGCGTTCATCCTGGCCGGCGCCGCGATCATCGCCGCCTGGTCGGACGTGTTCTACCTCTTCGCCTTCTTCCTGCTGTGGACGGCCATCAAGCTGCTGTGGGACGAGATCACCGACGCCCCCGAGACCGACCCGAACGACATGAAGGTCATCCGGTGGCTGCGCAAGGTCGTGCCGGTCACCCCGGGCTACCACGGTGACAAGCTGACCACGAAGTTCCACGGCAAGTTCGCGCTCACCCCGCTGTTCGTGGCGCTGGTGGCCATCGGCCTGGTGGACGTCATGTTCGCGTTCGACTCCATCCCGGCGATCTACGGCATCACCACCGAGGCGTACCTGGTGTTCACCGCCAACGCGTTCTCGCTCATGGGTCTGCGTCAGATGTACTTCCTGCTGGACGGCCTCCTCGACCGCCTGGTGTACCTGCCGTACGGCCTGGGTCTCATCCTGGCGTTCATCGGTGTGAAGCTGCTGCTGCACGCGCTGCACGAGAACAACCTGCCGTTCATCAACGGCGGCGAGGACGTGGCGGTGCCAGAGATCCCGACCGAGATGTCCCTCCTCGTCATCGTCGGCATCCTCACGGTGACGGTCCTGGCGTCCATCTGGAAGAACAAGTACGACGAGGCGCAGGGTGGCATCGACACCCGTATCCGCCCGGAGGAGTGGGACCACGAGCTCACGGAGGAGGAGATGTACTCCACCGAGCACCTCGACCACTCCGTCGACACGAACGGGTCGACGAAGCTCAGCGACATCGACGAGAAGAAGTCCTGACTCACGGACACCCTCGCCATAACGGCGAGGGTGTCCTTTCGTCTAGCGGAAGATGTTGAGGACGGGGTTCCACTCCCGGATCTCGCGACCGGCGAGCACGCCCTCCCGGGTGAAGGGGTCGTCGTCCATCAGCTCCTCGGCGTCGCGCAGCGCGGCGGTCTCCGGCAGGCGGATGATGATGAGCGCGCCACCAGCACCGTCGGTGTGGGGGCCGGAGGCGACGAGCCGGCCGGCGTCGAGAAGCGTGGCGAGCCACTCACGGTGCTCGGGGCGCAGACGCACGATGTCCTCGGCGCCGTCGGGGTACTGGTAGGAGACTGCGAAGTACTTCATGTCGGCCGATTCTACGCCGCGGGTGCGGGGTAGGGTGTGTGTCGTGACTGCACCGAACCCGGCCGAATCGGCCCAGCCCAGCAACTTCAACCTGCCGAATGTGTTGACGAGTCTGCGGATCCTGGTCATCCCCGTCTTCCTGTGGCTGCTGCTCACCGGCCAGATGTGGTGGGCGTTCGGTGTCTTCGTGGCGCTCATGATCACCGACAAGCTCGACGGTGACATTGCCCGCGCCCGCAACCTGGTGACCGACTTCGGCAAGATCGCCGACCCCATCGCTGACAAGGCGCTCATCACGGCGGCGCTCGTGGGCCTCAACATCATCGGCGTGCTGCCGGTGTGGGTGACCGTGGTCATCCTGGTGCGGGAGTTCGGCATCACCCTGTGGCGCATGGTCATGCTGCGCCGCGGTCTGGTCGTCCCGGCGTCGAAGGGCGGCAAGATCAAGACCACCCTGCAGGCACTGGCCATCGGCCTCTACCTGCTGCCGCTGCCGGAGTGGATGGATCTGCCGACGTGGATCGTCATGCTCGCGGCCGTCGCGGTCACCGTCATCACGGGCGTGCAGTACCTGTGGGACTCGAGGAAGCAGTGAGCCTCGTCGACGCTTTGCGACGCCGCGGCCTCACCGTTGCCTTCTGCGAGTCCCTCACCGCGGGCCTCGCCGCCGCGACGCTCGCCGACACCCCGGGGGCGTCGGCGGTGCTGCGCGGCGGGCTCATCACCTACGCCACCGACCTCAAGTACTCGCTGGCCGGCGTGCCCGAGGGGGCGGACCCGGTCGACGGGGACACCGCAGTCGCCATGGCCCGGGGCGCACGGGAACGTTGCGGCGCCGACTGGGGTGTGGCACTCACCGGGGTCGCCGGGCCCGATCCGCAGGACGGGCACGCGGTGGGGGAGGTGTGGCTGGGATTCGCGGGGCCGGGGGGCGTCGATAAGCAGCGGCTGCAGCTGAGCGGCGACCGGCGGGAGATCCGCGAGCAGGCGGTGAACGCCGCGCTCGACGGACTGCGGGCGCGCGTGGAACAAAACGACGGTGTGGGGCGTTAAGAGGAGTAATGGTTACCACCGCTGTACTTGATACCCCGATCGTCACCACCCGACGCGCCCCTGAACTGCTGCTGCGGGAGGCACTCGGTGCCGCCCTCCGCTCGTTCCGCGCGGACCAGGGCATCACCCTGCGTGAGCTCGCCGAACAGGCGCGCGTCTCACCCGGTTACCTCTCCGAGCTGGAACGCGGCCGCAAGGAGGTCTCCTCCGAACTGCTCGCCTCCGTGTGCCATGCGCTGGGCACCTCCGTCGCCGATGTCCTCATCGAGGCCGCCGGGTCGATGGCGCTGCAGTCCGTCGCCGAGGAGCTGGCCACCGAATCGCTCCACGCTTAACCGACAGTTCGAATCCCACTCCGCTACCATGGTGGCGTAAAACAATGACTAACCAGGAAGGCCCGATCCGACATGGCTAACCCCTTCGTCAAGGCATGGAAGTACCTGATGGCGCTCTTCGACTCGAAGATCGAGGAGAACGCCGACCCGAAGGTGCAGATTCAGCAGGCCATCGAGGACGCACAGCGCCAGCACCAGGAGCTCTCGCAGCAGGCGGCGGCTGTCATCGGCAACCAGCGTCAGCTGGAGATGCAGCTCAACCGTCGTCTCGGTGAGATCGAGAAGCTGCAGGCCAACACCCGTCAGGCGCTGCAGCTGGCAGACAAGGCCCGTGCCGAGGGCGATGAGCGCAAGGCCGTCGAGTACGAGAACGCCGCCGAGGCCTTCGCCGCGCAGCTCGTCACCGCCGAGCAGTCCGTCGAGGACACCAAGCAGCTGCACGATCAGGCCCTGCAGCAGGCGGACCAGGCCAAGCAGGCCGTCGAGCGCAACGCCATGGCCCTGCAGCAGAAGGTCGCCGAGCGCACCAAGCTGCTCTCCCAGCTGGAGCAGGCCAAGATGCAGGAGAAGGTCTCCGAGTCCCTGCAGTCCATGAACGCCATCACCTCCGGTTCCACCCCGAACCTGGACCAGGTGCGCGAGAAGATCGAGCGTCGTTACGCCAACGCCCTCGGCCAGGCCGAGCTGGCGCAGAACTCCGTCGAGGGTCGTATGGCCGAGGTGCAGCAGGCGGGCATCCAGATGGCCGGCCACTCCCGCCTCGAGGCCATCCGCGCCGAGATGCAGGGCGGCGGTCAGCTGACCTCCGGCCAGGCCGACAAGGCCCTCGAGTCCGGCAACGGCGGCGCCAACGTCACCGACGACGCTGTCGCCCAGCGCATGCGTGAGCTGCGCGGCGAGTAGCCTCCGCGTCTGAGACAACCTCGGCCCCTCTGGGGGTCGGGGTTGTTGTCGATTCGTGTCCCGGGGAGCCTTGACTTGCCCGGTAGGCCGCCTAGGCTGCGGGTATGACCTGTCCGGTTCCTGGCAGGTCGTCGAGGCCCCTTGACGTGACCACGCTCACGTATAGGCTGGGGTTCATGGATTACACACCAGGCCAGATCATCAGCCTCATCCTGTTCTTCCCCATGCTCGGTTCCTCCCTCGTGGCGGCCGTGGCGCAGGGGGCCGTCAACTTCTTCTCGTCCCGTTAGGAACCACCCGTGAACAATCTGCTTCTGCTCTTCGGTCTGCCCGCCCTGTTCTCGTCGATGATGTCCTCGCTGGCCGGCATCCCGCAGTGCACGCTGTTCGACACCCGCGGGTGCTGATGGCGCGCTACATCCTCGATCCCGTCATGTCACAGGTGGCGTTCGAGGTCCGCCACGCCATGATCACCCGCGTGCGCGGCCTGTTCACCTCCTTCGACGCCTTGCTTGACGACGACGCCGTGTCCGCCACCCTCGACGTCTCCTCGTTGAATTCCGGTGTGCGCTTCCGCGACGAGCACCTGCTCGCCGCGGATTTCTTCGACGTCGCGCAGTTCCCCGAGATCACGTTCCGTTCCACCGGGATCGAGCGCGACGGCGACGGGGACCGCGCCCGCGTCCACGGCGAACTCACCGTCAAGGGGCGGACGCAGCCGGTGACGCTCGACGTCATCGACATCGCCGAGGCGGATGTTCCCGTCCCCGAGACCGGGGAGATCGAGCACCGGCTCGGCTTCCGCGTGTCGACGACCGTCGACCGGAAGAACTTCGGGCTGGACTTCCACGCCGAACTGCCCGGCGGCGGGCTGCTGCTCTCCGACGAGGTGCGCATCGAGATCGACGGCTCCGCGGTGCGGCAGGACTAGATTCAGTCGGCGGCGCCGCGGGCGATGAGGGCCTCGGCGAGCAGGCGGGCCCGCCGGATGGAGCGCACGAGCACCGGGGTGCCGAAAGCCGCGATCGAGAAGCCCGCGCCGCGGGCCTTCCGCGCGGCGAGCACCTCGTGGACGGTCGCCAGCTGCAGGGGGATGAGCCGCAGGGTCAGGGACACCGCCAGGGAGATCGTCTCCACGGGCAGTCCGAAGCGTGCGAAGGGGGACAGGCCGCGCTCGATGGCGGCCATGAGCTCGGCGATCGTTGTGGTCAAGGTGAGCAGGGCCGCCGCCGCCACCGAGGCGAGCAGGACCAGTACGGTCGTCAGAGCGAACTCCCAGCCGCGCTGCCACCACTGGAAGGCACCCAGCACGGCCAGCACCGGAACGACGGGCAGGACCTGCCCGAGGGCCACCCGCACCGGAACCCGCGCCACCACGTAACCGGCGAGCACCACCGCGCACCAGGCCGCGGCGACCGGGGTCCCGGTCACCAGGAACGTCGACGTCAGGATGAAGGCCAGCAGCGCAAGGAACTTCACGCCGGCCGGCAGGCGGTGGATGGCGGTGTCGCCGGGCAGGTGGACGCCGAGGGGGATGTGCCTCATGCCAGCATGAGGTTCCGGTAGTGGGCGCACACCTCGTCCGGGGCTCCGTCGGCGACGATGTGGCCGTCGTCGAGGCAGAGGACGCGGTCGAAGTCGGCGAGGATGTCCAGGTCGTGGGTGACCACGATGAGCTGCTGTTCGAGGCGGGCGAACTCGGCGACGATGCGGTCGCGGTTGCGCAGGTCGAGCAGGGTGGTGGGCTCGTCGGCGATGATGAGGTCCGGCTCGATGACCAGCACGGACGCCAGCGCGAGGAGTTGCTTCTGGCCGCCGGAGAGGGTGTGCGGGGAATTGCCCGCCAGGTCGGTGAGGCCGAAGCGGGCGAGGGCGGCGTCGACACGCGCATCCCGTTCGGCCCGCGACAGTTTGAGGCGGCGGAGGGAGAAGGCGACGTCGTCACGCACCTGGGGCATGACGATCTGGTTCTCCGCGTCGGAGAAGACGAAGCCGACGCGGCGCCGGATGTCGCGGCCGTGGCGGGAGACGTCGGCGGCGTCGACAAGCACGCGACCGGAGGTCGCATCCCCGAGGCCGTTGATGAGGCGCGCGAGTGTCGACTTGCCGGAGCCGTTGGCACCGATGATGCCGATGCGGTGCTCGGCGAGCGTCAGCGAGATCCGGTCCAGGGTGGGGGAATCGTCCCCGGCGAAGGTGACGGAGACGTCCTCGAAGGTGATGGTGGGCATTAGTTCCTGCGGGCGAGGAGGTCGGGGAACGCGGCGTGGATGCCGAGGGCGATGATGATCATGACGGCGATCTTGGCGATGCCGGGGAGAATGAACGCGCCCTGGGCGATGATCGCCTCCGAGAGTTCCATGCCGGCCCGCCACACGAGGCCGAGCGCGCCGAACGCGTACTGGAGGAGGACGCCGACGACACCGGCGAGGGAGAACCAGAGGATCTGCTCGCCGCGCTTCCCCGGGCGGGCGCGGTAGGCGAGGTACCCGGCGACGGCCGCGGAGACGAGGTAGCCGGCCAGGTAGCCGACGGTCGGGCCGGCCAGCGCGGCGAGCGTGGTGCGTCCGCCCGCGAGGACCGGCAGGCCGATGAGCCCCAGGCCGAGGAACAGCGCCGTGGCGAGGAATCCGCGGCGCCCGCCCAACACGAGGCCCGCGAGGATGACCGCGGCGTTCTGCAGGACGATCGGGACGCCGGCCGCGCCGACCGGGATGGCGACGAACGCGAGCACGATGATGAGGGCCGCGAACACGGCGATGTAGGCGAGGTCCTGGACGGCGCCGCGGGAGGTGCGGGCTGGGCGGGCGGTTGTCGTTGTCATGGAACGAGACACTAGCACTGAACACCGTTCAAGGGAACGTCGGGGCAGGGGTGTGGATGGCCGGGCTGTACTATCGGGGCATGCGACTGACGGAGTTCCATCAGCTCATCGAGGACGAGTTCGGACGCGCCAAGGGCCGTCACCTCGTCCACTCACACGTCCTGGCGTCGCAGGGGGTCACCGTCGGGGAGCTTGTCGACGCCGGGGCTGACCTGCGGGAAGTCTGGCTCGAGATCTGCCGTGACTTCGACGTTCCGGAGGAGCGGCGGCTCGGACTCGACACGCCGGAGCGATGGCGTTGAGTTCGAACAGGCGTGCGTGTATGTTCGAAGTCGATGGTCCACATGTCGCACCCTGTGGATATCGTCAGGGCCGGAATGCACGCGGTGCCGCCGGCTCGCGGAATCCGGGATCCTTTCGCAGGTGACCGGAGTCTAAGAGGGTGTGGACAACACCCGACACGAGACCGGCACCACCGACCACCCAACAGAAGGAACCGTCACCATGGCACCCAAGAAGAAGGCCGCCGCACCGAAGGGCGATGACCGGCAGAAGGCACTCGACGCCGCGCTGGCGATGATCGAGAAGGATTTCGGCAAGGGCGCCGTCATGCGCCTCGGCGACGACAACCGTCCGCCGATCCAGGTCATCTCCTCCGGCAACACCGCCATTGACGTCGCGCTCGGCATCGGCGGCTACCCGCGCGGCCGCATCATCGAGGTGTACGGTCCGGAGTCCTCCGGTAAGACCACCGTCGCCCTGCACGCCATCGCCCAGGCACAGAAGGCCGGCGGCATCGCCGCGTTCATCGACGCGGAGCACGCCCTCGACCCCGACTACGCCAAGAAGCTCGGCGTGGACACCGACGCCCTGCTGGTCTCCCAGCCGGACACCGGTGAGCAGGCCCTGGAGATCGCGGACATGCTCGTGCGCTCCGGCGCCATCGACATCATCGTCATCGACTCCGTCGCCGCGCTGACCCCGAAGGCCGAGATCGAGGGTGAGATGGGTGACTCCCACGTCGGCCTGCAGGCCCGCCTCATGAGCCAGGCGCTGCGCAAGATGACCGGTGCCCTGCACTCCTCGGGCACCACCGCCATCTTCATCAACCAGCTGCGCGAGAAGATCGGCGTCATGTTCGGCTCCCCGGAGACCACCACCGGCGGTAAGGCCCTGAAGTTCTACGCCTCCGTGCGCCTCGACGTCCGTCGTATCCAGACCCTCAAGGACGGCCAGGATGCGATCGGTAACCGCACCCGCGTCAAGGTGGTCAAGAACAAGGTCTCCCCGCCGTTCAAGATCGCCGAGTTCGACATCATCTACGGCGAGGGCATCTCGCGGGAGTCCTCCCTCATCGACATGGGCGTGGAGAACGGCATCGTGAAGAAGTCCGGCTCCTGGTTCACCTACGAGGGGGACCAGCTCGGCCAGGGCAAGGAGAAGGCCCGCCTGCTGCTCAAGGAGACCCCGGAGCTGGCGGACGAGATCGAGCGTAAGATCTTCGCCAAGCTGGGCATCGGCCCCGACGCCGCCACCGCCGAGAGTGATCTCAGCGACGACCCGGTCGACATGGTCCCCAACGTCGACTTCGACGACGAGGATGACCTGGCCGGCGACACGGTGGCCGCCACCGCGGAGTAGCCGATGGAGCGGGACGCACGGATCGACCAGCTGCGGCAGGCCCTGGCGGACTTCCGCCCGGGCAGCCTCTTCGACCACGAGGCCGAGGAGGCGAAGGCCGCGGTGCGCAAGCGCGCCCTTTTGTTTCTCGACGCCCGGGCGCGCTCCCGCCACGAGCTCCGTGGCCGGTTGCTCGACCTCGAGTTCGAGGAGGCGGTGGTCGACGACGTCCTCGACGACCTCGCCGGTGTCGGCCTGCTCGACGACGCCGCCTTCGCCCACGAGTGGGTGCGGCAGCGCCACGCCCGGCGGGGGAAGTCCTCCCGCGTGCTCGACCGGGAGCTGCAGGACAAGGGCGTCGACTCCGCCACCCGCGCCGACGCCCTCGAGCAGATCGACGCGGCCGACGAGGAGGCCACGGCCCGCGCCCTGGCCGAGAAGAAGGCCCGCTCGGTGCGAACCGTGCCCGCTGACCGCGCGGAGCGCGACAAGGCGCTGCGCCGCATCGTCGGCGTGCTCGCCCGCCGCGGCTTCGCCCAGGGGATGAGCCTGCGGATCGCCCGCGACGCCCTCGACGAGCGGGTCGCGCAGCTGAGCTGACCCGGGCTCAGTCCCCGGAGGTCCCCAGGAGGGTGAGGCCCCAGGTGTCGAACCACGGGGCGATCGCGGTGACACCGACCACGCCGCTCCCCGGGTTCCCTCCGCTGACGATGCCGACCGCCCACAGGCCCTCGTCGGTCACCGCGAAGACCGGCCCGCCGGCGTCGTCCCAGTTGATGGCCGCCGTGAACCGGAACAGTCCCTCGGCCACCGTGCCTTCGTACTCGCCGCAGGACAGGCCCGTGCCCGCACCGAGGTGGCACAGGCGGGGCGAGTTCTCCTCCAGCCACGCCAGATCGCGGACGCCGAGCAGCGGTTCCGGGAAGGCGAGGCCCGGGCTGGTCGAGACTCCGTCCTCCAGGGCGACGAGGGCGATCTCGGGGCCGTGGCCGTTGTCGACGCTCTCGACCACCGTGCCGATCGGCTCGTCGACTGTGAGCTGCGTGTCCCGTGCACCGCAGAGGGTGGCGGTGAGCAGGGTGGTCCGCCCGTCGCGTTCCGCGAGGAAACCGGCGGAGCAGACCACGTCACTCCCGGAGATCTCCATCCGGCCACCCGGCACGACGGTGCCCGGGTCCCGCAGCCACAGCCAGCTCTCGAGGGCCCGGTCGACGGAGTGGACGAAACCGGACGGGTACGTGGGTACCGCCCCCGCGGCAGGCTCCTCCCACGTGGTGGTGACGTCGAGGTCCCACACGGGCATGACGTCCCCGGCGTCGGACAGGGTGGCCTCGCATGCGTAGGCCCCCTCCACGATCCGGCCCTCCAGGCTCTGCATGAGCATGGAGCCGGTGACCGTCGCCGCGTCCCCGCCGTCCCGGAACTGCGTGTCCGTCCCCGCGAGTGGATCCTCCTCGGTGGCGGGGTAGAGGCCCTCCGCGTCGGACTCGTCGAGGAACGCGATGACGCAGTCCGAGCCCATCGACACCTCCCGGATCTCCTGGTCCCGGGCGGAGAGCTCCCCGCCTGATGTCGAACAGGCGGTGAGCGTGCCGACGCCGAGCAGGACCACAAGCATGCGGGCGAAACAGTTCTCACCCCCAAACTAGACGACGCCGCCGTCACCTGCGGGGTGACGGCGGCGTCGACAAGCGGGGTGTTACTGGCCCGGATTCTTGATCTCGACGTAGTCGGGATCGTGCCAGTCGACGTTGACGTTGTCCTTGGTGTCGAGACCCTGGTCGGGGAGCTCGGGGACCTTGGCCACGATGTTGCGGCGGGCACGGCCGGCGCGGAGCTGCCGCTCAATGCGCTGCGCCAGGGAGGTCAGCGCCCAGTTGATGAGGATCATGATGATCGCCACGACCGTGAGCGAGGCCAGGAAGTTCTGGTTGACGGACGCCGTCTGGATACCGGAACGGACGACCTCGACGTAACCGATCTGGTAACCCAGCGCGGAGTCCTTCAGCGCGATGACCATCTGCGCGATGAGCGCCGGCAGCATGGCGGCGATCGCCTGCGGCAGGAGAATCGTGCGCATCGTCTGCGAGTGGGACATGCCCAGCGCGCGGGCCGCCTCCGTCTGGCCCTTCGGCAGGGACTTGATGCCCGAGCGGAGGATCTCGGCAATGACCGAACCGTTGTACATCGTCAGACCGAAGACCACGGCCGCGAACGCGAGCTCACGCGGCGGGACCATGCGGTAGATGGCGAAGAGCTGGTACGCGAAGATCATGAGCAGCAGCACCGGGATGGCGCGGAAGAACTCGACGATCACACCGCACACCCAGCGGACCGGGGCGACCTCGGAGAGGCGGCCCAGACCGAGGATGACACCCAGGATCATGGCCAGGATGATGGACACGAACGCGGACTTCAGGGTGCCCCACAGGCCCGGGAGGATGTACGTCCGCCAGGTCAGGGAGTCGAGGAACGGGGTCCACTTCGCGGCCTCGAGCTGACCGTTGTTGCCCAGCGTCCAGCCGATCCAGCCGAGGACCGCGACGGTGACCACCGCGGTGAGAACTGTGAAGATGAGGTTGTTTCGACGACCGCGGGGGCCGGGGGCGTCGTAAAGCACTGTCGCACGTACGGACATTATTTCCTCACCGCCAGACGATCAGAGAGACGGCCCAGGGCCAGGCCGGTGGGCAGGGTCAGGATGATGAAGCCCAGGGCGAAGATGCCGAACACCACGAAGAGCATGTTCGCGTGATTCTCGATCGTGGACTTCATGAGCAGCGACGCCTCCGCGACACCGATCGCCGAGGCGATCGTGGTGTTCTTCGTCAACGCGATGAGCGTGTTGCCCAGCGGGACGATCGCGGCGCGCACCGCCTGCGGGAAGACGATGTTGCCGAAGATCTGCCCGAACGACAGACCCAGGGAACGCGCCGCCTCCGCCTGGCCGAAATGCACCGTGTTGATGCCGGAGCGCAGCGACTCCGCCACGAATGCCGAGGTGTACAGGATGAAACCGAGCACCGCGAGGCGGAAGTTGTTGTCCACCAGGAAGGTGGGGGAGCTCCGGTCGGCCATGACCAGACCCAGGTTCTGGTACAGCCCGAAGGAACAGAAGATGATGATGAGCGTGAGCGGCGTGTTACGCACCGTGTTGATGTAGAACGTCGCCAGCCCACGCAGGATCTTCACCGGGGAGACCCTCATGGCGGTGAGAATGGTGCCGAGGATCATGGATCCGATCGCTGAGTACACCGTCAGCTGAATGGTCAGCCAGAAGGCCGGCCACAACCGGGGGCCCAGATCGGCCCATAGTGTCGTCATGAGGGACTCCTTGCGTGCGGACTAGTTCTCGTCGAGGAAGGACAGGTCGCCCGGCTCACCCGGGGAAACGGCCTCGTCGCCACCGAGGTTCTCCTGCAGGAGACGGTCGAACTCGCCCGACTCGTGCAGCTCGGTCAGCGCCGCGTTGATGGCATCCGTGCCCTCCTGATCGTCCTTGGCCAGGCCGACGCCGTAGTACTCGTTGGTGAACGGCTCGCCGTCCTGCTCCATCTCGATGACCTTGAACTGGCCCGGGGCCTGCGCGGAGTAGCCGAGCAGGATGGTGGCGTCGGTGGTCATCGCGTCGATGTTGCCCTGGCGCAGCGCCTCGACACAGGAGGAGTAGGTGTCGTACTCCTGCAGCTGGACACCCGGCAGAGCGTCCTTGACCTTCTGCGCCGGGGTGGAACCGGTGACGGAGCAGAGGATCTTGCCGTCGAGGGACTCGAGGTCGGTGATCTCGGACTCGTCCTCACGGACCAGCAGCGCCTGGTGGGTGATGAGGTACGGGCCACCGAAGTTGACCGACTCGGAACGGCCCTTGTTGATGGAGTAGGTCGCCGCGATGAGGTCGACCTCACCGTTCTGGATGAGGGTCTCACGCTGTGCGGACGGGGTCTCACGCCAGGTGACGGTCGGAGCCTCCCAGCCGTTCTCCTCGGCGATGTGGTTGACCACGTACTCGGCGACGTCGACATCCAGGCCGGCCATGGAGCCGTCCGGGTTGCGCAGGCCGAGGCCCGGCTGGTCGTACTTGGTGCCGATGGTCACGTCACCCGACTCGATGGCGGCCAGCATGCCGTCACCGCCACCAGCGGAATCACCACAGGCGGCGAGAGTGGCACCGGCGAGGGCGACGGTGGAGGAGATGGCGGCGAGGCGGAAGATGTTGCGCTTCATGGTTCTATTTCCTTGTCTGGTGAGTCTCTGATGAGAATTGATCAGTGGGAGAGGATCTTGCCGAGGAAATCCTTGGCACGATCGGTCTTCGGGTTGGTGAAGAAGTCGTCGGGGGTGTCGTCCTCGACGATGGCCCCGTCGGCCATGAACAGGACCCGGTCCGCGGCGCGGCGCGCGAAGCCCATCTCATGGGTGACCACGACCATGGTCATGCCTTCCTTGGCCAGGCTGGCCATGACGTCGAGGACCTCGTTGACCATCTCGGGGTCGAGGGCGGAGGTCGGTTCGTCGAAAAGCATGATCTTCGGGCTCATCGCCAACGCGCGGGCGATGGCCACACGCTGCTGCTGGCCGCCCGAGAGCTGCGCCGGGTACTTCTCGGCCTGGTTGGCGATGCCGACCCGTTCCAGCAGCTCCATGGCACGCTTCTCGGCCTCGGCCTTCTTCTTCTTGCGCACCTTCATGGGGCCGAGGGTGACGTTGTCCTTGATGGTCAGATGCGGGAAGAGGTTGAAGGACTGGAACACCATGCCGACGTCCGCGCGCAGCTTGGCCAGGTCCTTGCCCTCTTCCGGGAGGACGACGCCGTCGATCTCGATGGTGCCGTCCTCGATGGTCTCCAGGCGGTTGATGGTGCGGCACAGCGTGGACTTGCCGGAACCGGACGGGCCGAGCACGACGACGACCTGGCCCCGGGGGACCTCGAGGTTGATGTCCTTGAGGGCGTGGAAATCGTCGAAGTACTTCTGCACGTCCGTCATCCGGATCATGACGTCACGCTGTCCGCCGGTGTTCTCGGGAACACGATCCGATGAAGGTGTGGTCTGGGTCATAGGACGATCTTAGACATAAACCACGCTTGGTCATACGACTTTCAGTTAACTTTTCAGCAACGGGGCGAAGATTGTTAAGGGCGTGGTTGTTGTGGCGTTGTTGTGGCGTTGATGTGGCGGCCGACGTTTAGGTCCGGACACGCGGCGCCGATACAATGACGTCCCGTGGCACAGCTTGAGACCGATACCCCCCGCACCTATGAAGTGCGCACCTTCGGGTGCCAGATGAACGTCCACGATTCCGAGCGACTCTCCGGGCTCCTCGAGGAGGCCGGGTACGAGGCCGCCGTCGATGAGCAGCCCGACCTCATCGTCTTCAACACCTGCGCCGTCCGCGAGAACGCCGACGAACGCCTCTACGGCACACTCGGCCAGCTCCGCGCCACGAAGCGCGAGCACCCCGGCCTGCAGATCGCCGTCGGCGGCTGCCTCGCGCAGAAGGACCGCGACACCGTGGTCTCCCGCGCGCCCTGGGTCGACGTGGTGTTCGGCACCCACAACATCGGCTCCCTGCCGACACTCCTCGAGCGCGCCCGGCACAACGACGAGGCGCAGGTCGAGATCGTCGACGCCCTCGAGGCCTTCCCCTCCGTCCTGCCCGCCAAGCGCGAATCCGCCTACGCCGGCTGGGTGTCGGTGTCCGTCGGCTGCAACAACACCTGCACCTTCTGCATCGTGCCTTCACTGCGTGGCAAAGAGATCGACCGCCGCCCCGGCGACATCCTCGCCGAGGTGCAGGCGCTCGTCGACCAGGGCGTCACCGAGGTCACTCTCCTCGGCCAGAACGTCAACGCCTACGGCGTCAACTTCGCCGACCCCGGAATGGAACGCGACCGCTCCGCCTTCTCCAAGCTGCTGCGCGCCTGTGGCGAGATCGAGGGCCTCGAGCGCCTGCGCTTCACCTCCCCGCACCCGGCCGAGTTCACCTCCGACGTCATCGACGCCATGGCCGAGACCCCGGTCGTGTGCCCGCAGCTGCACATGCCCCTGCAGTCCGGTTCGGACAAGGTGCTCAAGGAGATGCGCCGCTCCTACCGCTCGGCCAAGTTCCTCGGAATCCTCGACGAGGTGCGCACCAAGATCCCGCACGCGTCCATCACCACCGACATCATCGTCGGCTTCCCGGGGGAGACGGAGGAGGACTTCCAGGCCACCCTCGACGTCGTCGAGAAGGCCCGCTTCACCTCCGCCTACACCTTCCAGTACTCCCCGCGCCCCGGTACCCCGGCCGCCACCTACACCGACCAGATCCCCAAGGAGGTCGTGCAGGAACGCTTCGAGCGCCTCCTCGCCCTGCAGGAGCGGGTCTCCGCCGAGGAGAACGCACGCCTCGTCGGCACCGAGGTCGAACTGCTCGTCCAGGCCGAGGGCCGCAAGAAGACCGGTCGCATGACCGGCCGCGCCCGCGACGGTCGCCTCGTCCACTTCGCTCCCGTCGGCGCCCTCGACGGTGACATCCGCCCCGGCGACGTGGTCACCACCACCGTCACCGCTTCCGCCCCGCACCACCTGCTTGCTGACGCCGACGTCATCACCCACCGCCGCACCCGCGCCGGTGACATGTCCGCCGCCGGCCAGGTCCCCACCACCGAGCCCATCGGCGTCGGCCTGGGCCTGCCGTCCGTCGGCCGCCCGGTCACACCCCCGGCCGCCGCGGATTCCTGCGGTTGCTGACGTAGGCTCGACACATCACCCCGACACACCAAGGAGCAGACGTGAGCAACGACCATCAGGAGCTGGCCACCCGCGAGAAGCGCGTGGCATCCCGGCTGGATCTGGGAGGCCGGCTGTGGTTCTTCGTCGGGGCGCTCGTGTTTTACGTCATCTCCCTGGTCCTGCCGCAGGCCGGGTCGGTGCGCGGGTACGAGGTGCTGCTGCAGACCTCCGCCGCAGATGACGCCGGCATCAAAATCACCGAGTATGTCTACGCCATCCTCATCTTCCTGGGCATCGGCGTCCTGACGACGCTGACGCTGCTCACCCGCCGCCTGGCCGTGGCGATCCCGGCGTGGATGCTCACCACCGTGGGCCTCGCGTACTCGGTGTTCGCCATGTGGCTGCGCCAGACTCGCTCCAGCGCCGACGACGGCGTCGAGATGAACCTCGGCTTCTGGATCTCGCTCCTCGCCGTCGTCCTCGCCTTTCTCGGGTACGCGACGACGATCTTCCGCCGCAACCCCGAACAGGAGCAGCTCGCGCAGGCCCGCGCCGCCTCCGACAACCTCGACGTCGTCGGCCGCATGCAGCAGCAGGCCAATATCTCCGCCGCTGAGAACCCGCTGCTCGTCGACGACCGCCGGTCCCGCGCGACCGAGCGACACAAGAAGGACTGAGTGTCGGGGCGGCGCGTTGCCGCGTACTCCTCTGTCGCAGGTGGGTGGGCGTAACCCCAGGTCGGCTGAGTGCAGCCGGGGAATCGGGGTACGCCGCAACGCGGCCCGTCAGACCCAGGCCAGACATTCGGCCGTCCACAGGTGGTCCGGGTAGAGCTGCCCCACCAGGGACAGCGCCGCGACGTACCGCTCGATGAGGTCCGCGGCGGTCCCGTTGCGCAGCGTCTCATCACAGACGTGGATGGGCACCAGGCCGTTCATCCGGTAGTCGCGGTGCTGGTCGTACTCCTTGGCCTTCGTCGACTCCGCGTTCTCCGGATCGTGGTACTTCCCGTCGCCGTCGTACTCGATGATGAGCCCCAGCTCGGGGAAGAAGAAGTCGACCCGGCCGATCCACACGTTCCTGCGCGAACTGACATCCGCCTGCTGCCGGGGAGCCGGCAGCCCCATCCGCCACAGCAGGAGCTTCACGTCGGTCTCCCGCGGGCTCTCCGAGCCGATCGACGCCAGCCCGGCCGCCTGCCGCATCGTCTCGATCCCCGTCACCCCGGCCATCTCCTTCAACCGTGCGGTCAGTTCGTCCCGGGTGAACAGACTCGATTGGAGTCCGTGGTCGAGGGCCCGGACGGCCTGATCGATCGTGGACCAGCGGGCCAGATCCAGGGCCGTGGTGAGGGCATCAGTGACCTGCACCGTCCCGAAGTCGGTCTCTACCTCGACGATGCTGTTCTCGTGGGAGCGACCGATCTTCCGGTAGTGCACACGCGCCATCCGCCGCGAGCGCATCGAGGTGGAGGCCAGGTGGATTCTCTCCTTACACAGGGTCTCGTTGTCCGTGTCGACGGGAAAGCCCCACAGGTGCGCCGCGGAGGTACCCACCACCACCGTGGTCGCGGCAGTGCAGGCGTACGCGACGACGCGTGCCTGCATCTGCTCCTCGCGCCCGAGGTCCTCGTACTGTTCCCGTTCCATGAAGAACCCCGGGGCGAGTCGGACGTACTCGTCGTTCTTCCATCCCCGGATGATGTGCTGCCGCTCTGCCCCCGACATCTTCGCAGTCGTGATGACAGGCCCCCCGACCGTGTTCATGCCCCGCAGTGTGGCACGCCCGGGGTGTCGGCGCAGCGTGACCGGGAGACCGCGTACGGACGTACCCCGATCTCCGGCAGCCCCCGACGTTTCCCCAGGTGGAATTCCGTCCCCGGAGAAATCGGGGTACGCGACAACGCGACCTACGTGTCCAGCACCTTCTGCCACCCCGAACCACCGGAGATGACACGCCACCCGAGGCGCCGGTTGATGTCGATCATCCACAAGTTGTCCGCGGCGTTGGAGGTGTAGACCCGCGTCGCACCGAGTTCCGCGGCCGCCGCCTGCAGCGCGGCCTTCTTCAGTTCGAGCCCGTACCCGTGGCCGCGGGCCGACGGGGCGATCATCGTGATGCCCTGCTCGGCGATGCCCGGCTCGGAACCGGGGAAGCGGGTGATCTCGCTGATCCCGACGGGCCCGGTGGCGTCGGACAGCACGACCGAGACCACCTCACGACGGGTGGTGCGCACCCGCTCGGCGGCGGCCGCCAGGCGGGCGGTCGTCCAGTCGACGGGGTCGGCGTGCAGGCCGCCGTGCGGGACGTCGACGCTGGCCCGGTGGTAGAGCGCGAGTACGCCCTTCACGAGTCCGGAGGGGAACCGCAGGTCGCGCACGATGTCGACGCGGACGTCGGCGGGCCACGTCGGTTCGCCCCCGATCTCGACCACGCCCTGGATCTCCGCGAGCCCGAGCTCGTAACCGCGGGCACGCAGAAGATCCGCCCAGTCGCCGGTACCCGGAGCCTCGTCAGCGCCGTGCAGCAGCCACGTCTGCACGAGGGAGCGGCCGAGACGCGCGGCCTGGGTCTCGGCGGCGTCGTAGAGCTGCCCGAGCACCGCCCGGCCCTCCGGCTCGAAGGCGGTGCCGGGGAGGGGGAGATGCGCGGCGTCGAGGATGATCTCGGCGTCGGCGACCTGCAGATCCTCGAGCAGGGGAGTGCTCAGCAGGAGGTAACCGGCCGGATCCTCGTCTGGTGCGACGAGCGCGAAGGCGTGGGTTTCGTACTCGGTGGAGCCGCGCAGGCGGTGCTGCACGCGCTCGACGGAGGTGGAGGAGGCGGTGTCACCGGTGGTCTCCTGCGCCGCGAGGTTGGCGAGGAAGACGAGGTTGACAACGTCATCGGCCGGTTCCGCACCCGGAACCGGCCGATCAAGACGAACGAGCTGCAACTAGAGATCCTCGACGGCCTTGGCGGCGGCGTCGGCCCACTCCTGCCACTGGGTGGCCTGGCCGCGCAGCTTCTCGGCCTTCTTGGAGTTGCCCTTGGCCTCGGCTGCTTCGGCCTGGGCGGTGAACTCGGCGACCTTGTCGAGGAACTGCTGGGCGCGGGCCTGCGCCTCCGGGTCGGTGCGGCGCCACTGGGACTCCTCCGCCTCGGAGACACGCTTCTCGATCGCGCCGATCTTGTCCTCGTACTCGCGGACCTGGTTGCGCGGGACGTAGCCGATCTCGTCCCACTTCTCCTGCAGCTCACGCAGCTTGGCGCGGGCACCGTCGAGACCCTTGGCGGGGTCGATCTGGGAGTCGTACTCCGCGAGGAGTGCGTCTTTGGCCTTGGCGTTGGCGACGAACTCCTTGTCGCGCTCGGCGTTGACGGCGTTGCGTGCGTTGAAGAAGTGGTCCTGGGCGGCGCGGAAAGCCTCCCACAGCTTGTCGTCGACGTCGCGCGGGGCGCGGCCGGCGGCCTTCCACTCCTTCATGAGGTCGCGGTAGGCGCGGGCGGTCTCGTTCCAGTCGGTGGAGTCCTTGATGGCCTCGGCACGCTCGACGAGGGCCTCCTTGGCGCGGCGGGCAGCGGCGCGACCCCGGTCGAGTTCGGCGAAGTGGGAGCCGCGGCGGCGGTTGAAGGAGTCGCGGGCGCGGGAGTAGCGCTTCCACAGGGCGTCGTCGGTCTTGCGGTCGATGCCGCGGATGGTCTTCCATTCCTCGAGGATGGCGCGGAGGCGGTCGCCGGCGCCCTTCCAGTCGGTGGAGTTCTCGGCGATCTCCTCTGCCTCCCCGGCGAGGGCCTCCTTGCGGGCGATGGCCTGCTCGCGGCGCTTGGCGCGGTCGGCCTTGGCCTGCTCGCCGGCGGCGTCGGAGTGCTCCATGATGTCGCCGAGGCGTTTGTCCAGGCCGGCGAGGTCACCGATGACGGCGGCGGTCGGCAGGGTCTCGCGCAGGTGGCCGGCGGCCTCCTTGATGGAGGTGGCGTCGTCCGGGTGGGCGG